>OCOJ01029296.1_pt1 | contig 26465 bp, 17 predicted proteins | sample 1539251 | NCBI WGS metagenome assembly OCOJ01 (sample SAMN01911457, study PRJEB22624) | soil metagenome | biome: Soil | place: Malaysia | collected 2012-04-30 | depth RA_metagenome m
CGCGCACTGGCTCCAGGACAGTATCGGCGGCCTGGTCGCGTTCTTCTCATGAGCGGAGTGAGGCAGAGCTGTATACTCCTCCTTGGCGAAACTCGATACGACGCGCATTCCATGTGAACGCCGCCTTGGACGCAATGTTGTCCTGACTGTCGTTCACATCCCGGTCCCTGCCCGCGCCGACTTTCCCAACAGAATGGCGAATGCGTACGCGTAATTTCCAGGTCGTTCTGCGGGAAGCATAATATGCAAGCCGTCAGGCTGCTGCCGATATTGTAGTTGGGTACCAGGCCCCACTAGTCTGACAGACACGATCCTCGGGTTGCCTGCTGCCACGCTGCTCCCAAGGGAGTGGATCACTGCCTCAGCATTAGACGGCCAACCCAGTTCGATAGCGTACAACGTATTAGCCTTAGTAGTGAAACGGAAGTCTTCGGAAGTGTAGTTTGCCGTATCGGTATCATGGAATGCGCCAGCCGCAACGTTGGTCGGCCCCTCTCCATAAATTTTCCAGGGTCGTGTAGCGTATATGGCTTCTCCATTCAGCCTGAGCCAATTACCAACATTCTGAAGTACCTGTTGCACTTCATCGGGGATCGCACCGTCGGAGCGTGGACCAATATTCAAAAGTAGGTTGCCATTCTTACTCACAATATCTATCAATTGGTGAATCACGAATTCGGCTGACTTGAACGTGTCGTTGTTGATGTATCCCCACGATTTATTGCTCACCGAAGTGTCTGTCTGCCAGCAGAGTCGCTGGATATCACCCAGTTGACCGCGCTCGAGATCAAGGACCGCGGAGTGTTCCTGCATGGCGTAGTTCTTATAGTTAATGACTCCAACGTGATCGCCATACTTCAGCGAAACGTTGTAATAGAACGCTGCAAAACGTGCGAGGTTCGACCGAATCGCGGGCTGTCCGATCCACCAGTCGAAATACATAATGTCGGGATGGTATTTCTCTACGATCTCGGAAGCGCGAGCAAGCCAGTCGTCGGCCCATGCCGAGGAAACATATGTGAAGTCGTTGGAAAGCGGCGTTCCGCTCTTGTTTTCCAGCCAAGTGTGAGCCGGTCCGTAAAAGCCCGCGTATTGCGGGTCATTGACGTCGGACGCAATGTTGCGGCCCACGCCAAGGAAGAAGTTGTGTTCCACACGATGCGACGAAACTCCGAAACGCAATCCTTCGCTGCGCACCGCCTTGGCCAGTTCACTGATTAGGTCGCGATGTGGGCCCATCTTCACCGCGGTCCAGTCGCTCAGGCCGCTGTCATACATAGCGAAGCCGTCGTGATGTTCCCCAACCGGGATCACATATTTTGCGCCGGCGTTCTTGAAGAGTCTGGCCCACGCCGCGGGATCAAAGTGTTCCGCTTTGAACATCGGAATAAAATTCTTATATCCGAACCTGTCCTGCGGGCCGTAGGTCGCCATGTGGTGCACGTATTCGTCAGAGCCTTTTCGATACATATTCCGCGGATACCATTCGTTGCCGAACGCGGGAACGGAATAGACACCCCAGTGGATGAAAATGCCGAACTTAGCATCCTTGTACCAGTCGGGAACTTCATACTTCTGCAACGATTCCCAGTTGGGGCGGAAGGGACCTTGGTGGTCAGCGCTATCGACGTCTTTGAGGAGCGCGGCGCGTTGAGCATCATATTTGCTGCTGGCCTTCTGCCAGGTTTGATCAATGACGGCCGGATCCTCCGAGGCGGTCGGAACCGTGGCACTCTGGGCATGCAGGTTCAAGAACGTGGACAGTGCCAACACGACACCGCCAAGTTTACGACTCAACTGTGTTATCAGCATGATGTCCCCTCGTTCAACTGCATCATTGAATTTCTATTCCGTCGCTTGCACTGCTCGCCTTCGCTCCCGCAGATGCGTACGCCACAATCGCGATATAAGCTACTAACGGAACAACGTAAGCCGGAGCCATGCTGTGTCGCGCATCGGCGATCTTGCCCATCAGGGGAGGAATTAGGGCGCCGCCCACAATCGCCATCACGATCAAGGAGCTGCCGATTTTGGTGTTCGGCCCCAGCCCCTTCAAGCCGAGAGCAAAGATCGTCGGAAACATAGGCGACATGAAAAAACTGGTCAGCAATATCGCCCACAAGCCAGCCCAACCCGGATGCAGCACGCCGAATCCAACTAACGCGACATTGGCAAGTGCATAGGCGCACAGCAGCTTGTAAGGCGCGATAAATCGCATCAAGTAAGCCGAGCTAAAGCGCCCGACGCCGAACGCCACAAGCGTCCCGGTCAGCAGATAGCCCGCGGCTTTTTCCGGCTGGTGAGTAAATTCCTGAACGTACTGGATGAAGTAGCTCCAGGTTCCCACCTGCGCGCCGACATACAGGAACTGCGTCAGCACGGCCATCCAGAAATGGGGATAACGGAACAACTCGCGGAAATGTCCGTGGTCACCGCTGGCCTCGTGCTCGCTCTGAATGGCGGGAAATTTCGTCCGGAGAATCAGCAGCGCCCAGAACACTGCGAGCGCACCCAAAGCCAAGTAGGGCTTTACCACGCGCAGCGTTTCGGAGCGGAGATATGCGTTGTAAAGATGCTGCGCCTTCAGAGAATCGATCTGCTGCGAGTTCAGCTCAATGCCGGAAAAAATGAACACCGTTCCGATCAGTACTCCCGTGATCGCGCCGAAGGGATTGAAAGCCTGGGAGAAATTCAGTCGCCTTTCCGAACTTGCCGGATCGCCCAACTGCGCGATGAAGGGATTGGAGGCAGTTTCCAGAAACGACAGGCCGCTCCCAATGATCAAGAGAGCAACCAGAAAAAAGCTGTACCTTGCCACAATCGCCGCTGGCCAGAAAAGGAACGTGCCCAGAGCAAAAAGCAACAAGCCGATCACAAAGCCCGACTTGTAGCCAAACTTTCGAATGAAGAATGCGGCCGGCATTGCCATGATGAAATAGCCACCAAATTGACCCGACTGCACCAGCGCTGCGTGGAAGCGAGAGATCGCGAACGATTTCATGAATTGCCGGATTAAAACGTCCGTCAAGTTGTTAGGGATTCCCCACAAAAAGAACAGGAACGTGACCAGGACGAACGGCAGTAAATGCCCGGAGGGAAATAGGGGAGCGGCCTTGGATTTCTCCTCATTGACCACGGGCGCCGCTTTCGATNACCTGCACCTTCAGATCTCCTTGAACCGCAATGGATTCTCGCTCCAGTAACGCAGTACGTAGCCTGCTTCGGACGTCCGCGACGGCACGATGCGCAGAAACTCTGGTGTCTTTGGACTGAGACGCGGTTCAGGCAAAGCATTTCCCGCAGCTTGTGTAAGGAGACAACGCAACATCCATGCCAGCAGCAAGAGCATGGCCCCCCTGCACGATCGTAGCCGACAACCTCTCCGGCGGCATCGCAATAAATTCCGTGAGTGCACCGTCCCATGGTTGAACACTGGCTTTGGAAACTAACGCCGTCCTCCGCGCCTTTGAGTCTTCGGGTGCCGATTTCTGGATCGCATTGCAGTTCGAAGTCGCTTCTCGGCCTTGGCGTTCCAATAGCCGCATTCCAATTCGAGAAACACGGAAGTATATGGAATTCGCATGGTTGTCTTGAGTAGGAGAACGCTAAACTTTTCACCAATCTGATCCAGCTTCGAAATGATCTCATCATGCGGGAGAGCACAGACTTCATATCCTCTAAGAAGACTGTCGAGCTTTTCCCGGTATGAGCTGACGCCCGCCGCGTCCTCCTCACGAACGAACCCCAATTCCTGGTCCGTATAAATATTCGGCTTAACGTGCTTGTATCCACCGAGGATAGCGAACGCTCGCGCGAGAACGGTTGTTTGCTCCTCATCGGCAACCATGGTTTCGATTCCTGGTCTCGACTGCGCCGGATACGCCGAGTCGGCGATCACCAGCCAGTTGCGGTGACCATAGAGTTCCAGCCGATCCTTGAGAATCTCTTCCCAGTCCGGTTTCATTTGAGCGCCAGTTCCTCATCCGAGCAGACGGCGACCTTGCCGCACTTCCCCGACGCCATAAGGGTGTACGCAGCCGCGGCGTGCTCAAGACTGAATCGGTGCGTAATGATGTCGGCTGGATGCAGGTTCCAGCGCACTAGGAACTCGACCAGCTCCTCCATCAGCCACGTGGAAGTCACCCATGATCCATAGATCGTCTTCTGACCGTGAATGATGTCGGGCGAGGGATTGAACTCCACTGATCCCCCTTCGCCGACGAAGGCAATTTTTCCCCACCTGCGCGTGGCTCGAATCGCGGTAGCGCGCGCGGTTGCGTTGGCAGAGCAATCAATCGCCCGCTCGACTCCGGGGCCACGGGTTAGATCTCTGACCTGAGTCACATTGTCCGCGTTTGCTTTCAGGACGAAATCACATAACTTGAGGGATTCTGCTAATTGCATTCGCTCAGGAACTACGTCAATTCCGATGATCTGTTGAGCGCCGAGTTTGCGGCACAACGCCGCAGCTGCGAGCCCTACCGGCCCCAGTCCGGTGATCAGTACAGAATGATTACCGTTGACCTGAATCTTCTCAATCGCTTCGTACACTGTCCCAAATCCACACGCGACCTGCGCGCCATCTGCGTAGGAAAGCTCGTTTGGAAGCGCGATGAGATCTTTCTCTTCCGCGATCATGTAATCGGCCATTCCGCCATCACGCTGCCAGCCATAGGCGCGCCGGTACTTCTCGTTCGTGCACGAAATCATGTAACCGCGGCGGCAGTCGTTGCACACGCCACAACCGGAAATGTGGTAGACGATGACCCGGTCGCCCACAGCAAAGCCCCGACAACCGGGGCCGACCTCTACGATTTGACCACTCGGCTCGTGTCCAGCAACGACTCCCTGATAGCGCTCCGGTCCTTTGCCGAGGTGCTCGTGATAGATGCAACGGATATCCGAACCACAGATTGTGGAGGTCTTCACTCTGAGCAAAACTTCCCCGTGCCCCGGACGCGGCACCGGTAGTGTGCGAAGTTCGACCTTGTCGTTCCCGGGAAGAAATGCGGCCCGCATGTTCTGCTGGCCGATTTCCGTTCCCTTGATTTCTTTCAAATTGTGGGCAGTCGAAGTCACGGCGGCGTAATTTCTCCGTTCAGATCCCACAAATCCTCCCAGGACTGTCCCTCTTTCCAGAGAAATACCTGACCTTTAATGAGGCGGCAATTCCGGTCAATTGCGCCGATTTCACGCATTTCCTCCTCCGTCAGCGGATCGCTCACGACGCCTTCCAGATTGCTGAGGTAATGATTCCGATTGGTCGAAAATGGAATCGGCACTTGCCCGCGCTGGACAGCCCATTTCACACAAACCACCGCCGGGAGTACTCCCAGACGATTGGCGATTGTGACGATGACCGGATCCTGCGTCGGCACCGTGTCTTCAGGTGTGCGATCTCGTTCTGGCCGTGCTGGCGATCCGAGTGGGCAGTACCCCACCGGCACTATGCCGTTGGACCGGACGAAATCAAACAGCTCCGGCTGCTGAAAATGAGGGTGCAGTTCCATCTCATTCACCGCGGGCTTGATGCGAGCGTCGCGCAACAGAAGCTTCAACTTGGGGATGGTCATATTGGAGGTCCCAATATGACGCACCAGCCCTAGGTCGACCAGTTCTTCCATCTTTCGCCAAGTTCTCATGAAGTCCTTGTGAATGTACGGCTTCGCCTCCTTGCTGCGAGAATTCACATTGCAACCTGGCGGGTGAAAGTTGGGGAAGGGCCAGTGCGTCAGATACAGATCCAGGTAGCTCAACTTGAGATCGGCTAGGGACTGCTGGCAGGACCGTATTACCTCGCTTTCGCAGTGTTTGTCATTCCACAGTTTTGATGTCACCCACAGTTCGTCTCTTCTGAGACTACCACGCAGTATTTCTCGAAAAACGTCTCCGATCCGGTCTTCGTTCCTGTATACCGATGCACAATCAAAATGCCGGTACCCAACCGATGCGGCGCCTGCTACTGCGGCGGCGACCTCGCCCGCAGAAACGTGGTCTGAACCGAACGTTCCGAGACCGATAGCCGGCATTAGAGCGCCAGTGTGCAAGCGCCGTTGTGGAACTGCCGAAGGATCGACACATTCGGTTCGACGAAGGTTAATGTTCTCGGGCATCTTCAACATCTTGGGGTCTTGAGAGCATGGGTCACGGCTGAATCAGATCTGTTTCGCACGAGTGCACCCTTGAAAATGTCGTTCGGAACACCGAAGAATATAGCTCGCGCTGACAAATCTAGTCAACAAACATAATTAATCTCATTTAACACTTGACAGGGGGCTGCCGCGCTGGTTTAGTGTCGATGGGAATTGCGGGGCTCAACAGCAAACCCAGAAGGACAGCATGTGTCTGTAAACCGACGAGAATTCTGTGCACGATTGGCGGTATTGACAGCGGCTGCAGCTCTGCCAGGATTTGCGAAGCGAACTCCTGCAGCGCGTCCCAACGTCGTTTTGGTGCTTTGCGATGATTTGGGGTGGGGAGACCTAGACTGCTACAATCCGCGATCTGCGATTCCGACTCCGAATGCCAACAAACTGGCCTCCCAGGGCATGCTCTGGACTGATATGCATGCGTCAGACGCCCTGTGTACCCCGAGTCGCTACAGCATCTTGACCGGCCGTTATTGTTGGCGCACCCCCTTGAAGAAGGGGGTAACAGAAGGATACTCCCCGGCTTTGATCGAGCCCAACCGCGCAACTCTGCCCTCCATCCTCAAATCTGCTGGGTATTACACGGCTGGGTTAGGAAAATGGCATTTGGGGTTGGGAAGTGAGCCTCGGACGGACTATGGAAAACCGCTGCATCCCGGACCCGTTGATATTGGCTTTGATTATTACTTCGGAATCCCAGCGTCGCTGGATATGCCGCCATATCTGTATTTCGAGAACGATCGTGTAGTCGAGGAGCCCACGTCATCAACCCCAGGTTCACAAGGGCGTGGCGCCTTTTGGCGGTCTGGCCCCACGGCGCCGCACTTTGATTTCCAGCAGGTCTTACCGACGATCACGAGAAAGGCGGTCGACATTATTCGCGAGCGGGCGGCCAATCCCTCACAGCCGTTCTTCCTCTATGTCGCGTTGCCCTCGCCCCATACTCCGTGGGTTCCGCTTCCCCAGGATCAAGGAAGATCTAGAGCGGGGGCTTATGGTGATTACGTGGCGGAAGAGGATGACATGTTAGGAAAAATACTGGACGCGATCGATAGGGGCGGCTTCGCGAACAATACCCTATTCATCTTCACGAGTGACAACGGAGCTGACTGGAGGCTCGATGATTTGGCGCAATATGAGCACCGAGCCAATGCAGATTGGCGCGGTCAAAAAGCTGACATATGGGAAGGCGGCCACCGCATCCCATTTATTGTGTGTTGGCCAGGGCGCATTCATCCTGGAACCGCCACCAATCAACTCGGCTGCCTTTCTGACTTGATGGCCACGGTCGCAGCCATCACTGGGATGGTGCTTCCCCCGAACGCTGCAGAAGATAGCTTTAGCCTGCTTTCAGTTCTGCTAGGAAAAGCAAAAGGCTCAGTTCGTGATTCCTTGATCGATCACTCTTGGGACGGTATGTTTTGCATTCGCCAAGGCGATTGGAAGCTAGAGGAGGGGCTCGGATCAGGCGGGTGGAGTTCCAAACCCGAGCGTCTCGATCCTGTACCGGGTGGACCAAAGGGCCAGCTCTACAATCTGGCGGAAGATCCGCGAGAAGAGCACAATCTGTATCAGGAGCGACCAGACGTCGTGGATCGCCTCGCAAAACTGCTCGACCATTTCCAGCGCCAAGGGTATACACGGCCCATGTAGGTCAGTGCTGTGAGCTAACGAACATGAAGCTTAAGTTGGTTACTTTTTCAAGGCTGAACTTTTTCGTGCAAGTTGCCAATTTTCGGCTTACAGTAAATTTATGACCCGTTTAGCAAACCACCGCAAGAAAAGCGTCCAACAAAGGAAAAAGCGTGAAGTTCTGCCTGGCGCCGGGCGTCGTCAAGGACCTCTTGATAGGCGCATGTTCAAAATGCCTGCTACTGTCTCAAGACCTGCGCTGCTGGACGAAGATGGCGGCTCTGACCATCGCTTCAGGCAATTCATTTATGATTTCTTTGCCTTGGCGGCCCAGATGGAACTGGTCCTCGCATACCTATCTTCACAGCTGAATCTTTCCTCGCCCCAATACAATATTGTGATGACGATCGCGCAGTATCAGGATGCGGCAGGAATAAGCGTTAGCGATGTCGCGCAACATCTGCATGTAACGACCGCATTCATAACGAGCGAAACGAAAAAACTTGAAAGACTCGGATTCATCGAGAAATGCCCTAACCCAAACGATGGTCGTGGCGTTTTGCTGCGCCTCACGGAACTCGGCGAGGCTCGAGTGCTGCAAATTGGCCCGAAGCGACTGCTAATCAACGATCATTTGTTTCGAGATCTTTCCCAAGAGCAATTTCGCCAGTTGTCGCAAACTGTCTCATCTTTGGTTGGCGCCTTTGCAGAAACGATCAATATGCTCAAGATCATGGGGCAGGGGCAAAGCAGGCCGCATGATCAGGTCGGACGCTTCGACGAGGATGATGTACCCAGATTGTCCAAATTAATGATGAGCAACTTTGCTCGATAGGACCATTTCAGAATACTTCAGATGCGGTTTGTTCTCGAGGCATACGAGAGGTGAATGGTGGGAATCACGGGAATCAGAGCTAAGCTTTTTCGCAACTAGAACGGATTGGGGGCGCCGCAGCGATCACGGCAAACTTCTGGGGCTTCCAATAGGCCAAGCAGGGACGCAAGAAGCGTGGCATCAGAAGAAAGCATCAGCGAATCTGGAACCGGTAGCGAGAATTTCGGGAAGCCGGAACGAAGAAGGTGCTGCGCTCCGAGCGCGGTTCATGAAACTCCACCTGTTTTGGACCTACAAAGTGCGAATACAGCCGTGCAGAGGACAGACTATCTCACCGATACTGCCCGGCCCGTGGTTTCTCTGCCCGGCGGAACATTTGAGATGGGTACGGATTATCCCTATGGCTTTCCGCAGGATGGCGAAGGCCCTGTACGCCGAGTTACAGTTTTGCCGTTTCAGATCGACGCATTTCCCATCACCAACGTTGATTTCGCCGCATTTATAGCAGCGACCCGGTATCGCACCGAGGCAGAGCGTTTCGGCTGGTCGTTTGTTTTTTGGGCACACATTCCCGAGGAACGATTTACCGACTTGGTGGAAGACACAGTGGCAGCGGCGCCTTGGTGGTGCAAAGTTCCTGGGGCTTACTGGCGGGAGCCGGAGGGGCCGGGCTCAAACGTTCTGGGTCGACAGCGTCATCCTGTGGTGCACGTCACCTGGAACGACGCGCACGCCTACGCCGCCTGGGCGTGCAAATCGTTGCCGACAGAAGCGCAGTGGGAGTACGCAGCCCGCGGTGGCCTTGAGCAAAAACTCTATCCATGGGGGAACGAGCTAACTCCTGACGGCAAACATCTGTGTAATATTTGGCAAGGGACGTTTCCGACGGAAGATACAGCAGAGGACGGGTACGCAGGAACTTGTCCCGTCGACAGTTTTCCGCCCAATAACTTCGGTCTGTATTCCGTTATTGGCAATGTTTGGGAGTGGTGCGCCGATTGGTTCCAGGTATCTTTCGATGCCCGCACGACATTGAAGGATCCAACTGGGCCCACCAGGGGGCACAATAAAGTGATGAAGGGAGGTTCGTTCCTTTGTCACGCATCGTATTGCAATCGCTACCGGGTTGCTGCGCGAACCTCCAATACCCCGGATAGCTCGGCTTCTAATATAGGATTTCGTTGTGTTAGGAGTTTGCAAGGGTTATAGATTGAGCCTGCAGTACGTTGTGACAGTTGACAGCTGGCGGCGGAAGAGACGACTAGCTTCCAGGAAGTAAGTAATTTGCTGTAGTGGTCGCGGGCAACGCCCGAATTTGAGTCCAGACACGATCCAGCGGTTCGGGACAATGCGACGATGCTCGTACATCTTGTTGGTAGCTGCTTGGATCTCGAGCTTCGCCTGTAATTCATCCTCAGCTCAGGACCTGGTTTCCGAGCGGAGAAGTGCGTTTATCAGGACACATTACTCAAAAGTGGAGTACCGCATTCCCATGCGCGATGGCGTGCGTCTGTTTACCGCAGTGTACTTACCAAAGGCGGCTACGTTTCAAGATCCTGGTCCGTACCCCGTCCTGATCACGCGGACACCCAACTCGGTTGCGCCATACGGAAAAGGCAACTATCCATCGCGGTTGGGGCCAAGCGAGGAGTTTGAGACGGCAGGCTACATTTTTGTCTATCAGGATGCCCGAGGCCGGTTTATGTCAGAGGGAACGTTTGTCGAAATGCGCCCTCACATGGACGTGAAGAAGTCGCCCAAGGACGTTGACGATTCGACCGACATGCGTGACACAATCGATTTCCTTCTCAGAAACGTAGCGAATAACAACGGCGCAGTTGGTATCGTTGGTATTTCCTATGCAGGGTTTCATACGTCGGCAAGTATCATTGATTCCCATCCCGCGATCAAGGCAGCCAGTCCTCAGGCGCCGCTGACGGATTTGTTTCTTTTCGACGACGCTTATCATGGTGGCGCGTTCATGTTGGCTGCGAACTTTAGCTTTTACACGGGATTCGGCCCCATGATCGTACCGACGGCAAGGAAGCCACCGGCGTCTTTTGCTTTTGGTACAGATGATCTTTACGCGTTCTATTTAAACGCTGGTGCCACGTCAAACCTGGACAAGGAGGCGCTGCACGGACAGAATTGGCTCTTTCACGATCAACTTGTACACGATACCTATGACGAATACTGGCAGGTGCGCGACATCTCGCGTCATATGAAAAATATCAACTGCGCTGTGATGACCGTAGGTGGATGGTTTGATGCAGAGGACTTGTCTGGCCCATTTAGGACATTCCACGCGATCGATCAATACAGTCCCGGCATAGTGAACACGCTGGTGGTGGGACCATGGACACACGGGGAGTGGGCGGAACATAGCCAGAGCGAAGTTAGCACTCTCGAGACCACTGCCTCGCAATTTTTTCGTGCAGAGATTCAATTCCCCTTCTTTCAGTTTTACTTAAAGCGAAAGGGCAGCATCGCACTGCCAAAGGCGTATGTCTTCGAGACGGGTAGGAATGTGTGGAGGAAATATGATACGTGGCCGCCTCGGGATTCTGTTCCCACAATGCTCTACCTTCGTGCGGGCGGTCGCCTGAGATCTGAGCCACCTGGATTAGACGAAGGCGACCACGATGAATACTTGAGCGACCCAGCGCACCCTGTCCCGTTTATGGAATGCACAGGTAAAGAGCCGAAGAGATACATGACAGCCGATCAGCGTTTTGCCTCTCATCGGCCAGATGTGTTGGTGTACCAAACAGAACCCTTAACCGAAGACCTAACAATCGTAGGGCCGGTATCCCCAAGGCTGTGGATATCCTCGAGCGGCACCGATTCAGACTTCGTTGTGAAGCTGATTGACGTATATCCCATCCGCTCCAGTGTCCCAGATCATAGCGCCGTCGACGAGTCTAATCCTGACTCTTTGCAGCTTCGGGGAGGGTATCAACAAATGGTGCGCGGGGAGCCGATGCGTGCAAAGTTCCGCAATTCCTGGGAAAAACCCGAGCCTTTAATCCCCTCCGAACGAACGGAGGTTAGTTTTTCGATGCCTGATGTCAACCATACGTTCTTGAAGGGACATCGGATCATGGTGCAAGTGCAGAGTTCTTGGTTTCCGTTGGTCGATAGAAATCCCCAGACGTTTACGGACATTCCATTTGCGAGACCCGAGCAGTTCGTGAAAGCGCAAGAGAGCGTGTATCACTCACACGATGCACCGAGCAGGATTGAAGTAATGGTCCTGCGATAGTCATCTCTTAGGTTGGGCGAGTGCGGCTGTGTGCGTCCCAATCCCGCCTTCTGGGCGAGACAGCCTTCTGCTGGGTCGCAGCTTTTTGATTTGTATGTCTTCCTAATCGCTTTTCGGCGCCAGACATCCTTCCAGCTCACAACGAATGATGCGGCGGACATTCTTTCTTCCTTCATCAAGCCGGATACGGTCGATCCGGGCACCCAGCGCTCGAATATGCCCAAGTCGGGCCAGCCGCAGACAGGCCGCGTCCCCTCCATACTCGCGCCTGCCGGCTTTGACCGCGGGGCCTCCGATCAGATTTTGTCGTGGCAAAGCAGCGATGCACGAGGTAGGCGTGCCAAGCAGTTCATTGTGAAACATTCTTCCCATGCCTCCAGCAGGCCGCCGATGGAGGGAGGGGATTCCCGCTCCAGCCAGTCAGCGAGCTTCTGGCGGCGATCCATGCTTGTTGAGCTTCTCGGCGATACTAGACGCCTCAAAATGCATAGCCCCTTTCCCGCCTATTCTTTCCGGCAATCGCTCGAGCACATTGCAAGTCTTGTGATTTGTGCAGACCGAGAATCGGGGTCAAGCACTGGCGTTCAGCCTTCGGCTCCAGACCGGATACCGTCAATGGCCCTGCTTTGGTCGAGAGTCTTAAAAAGTTTTTGCTTGACAATTGCTAATAAACTTATATAAGGAACTACACCATTCGGACGACGGTCCGACGCCGCGTTCTCGAAAAAAGCAACCCGTTAGCCGAGGAGGCCAGTTTTGAATACAGCTCGAACTCTGCTTGTCGTCAGCGCTCTCCGCCGGGCGACCATCTCCTCACTGCGTGCTGCAATTGTCATGGTGCTGGCGGTACCCGCATTCTCACAGGCCGTCACTTCTCTGACTGGACGCATCACCGATTCGACCGGCGCAGTGATCCGAGGTGCCCAGGTGACGCTTCTTGCGACGGCAACTGGGCGCCGACGCGAAGGTATCACCAACGAGCGGGGCGATTATGACTTCGAGCAGTTGCAGCCCGGCCGATATTCACTCACCGTTACGGCCCCGAATTTCGCAAGCATTACGCGCAAAGACATTGACCTTTTGGTCGCGTCTCCGGCTACGGTCGATGTGACGCTGCAGGTCGGCTCGGCAACGCAGAAAATTGAGGTGCAGTCGAGCAGTCAGCAGATCTTGAATCTCACCGACGCCAGTCTGGGCAACGTGTTTACGTCTCAACAGATACCAGAATTGCCCCTAGAAGCTCGGAACGTGCTGTCGCTGTTGAGTCTGCAGCCCGGCGTTACGTATCTCGGGACACAAGGGAACAGCCTGGATGACTCAAGAAGCGGGTCCGTGAATGGAGCACGGTCCGACCAATCCAACGTTACTCTGGATGGAATTGCAGTCAACGACGAGAACTTTGGATACTCGTTTGACAGTGTCCTCGGCGTGACACAGGAAGCGGTATCGGAGTTCCGGGTCACCACCAGCAACTCTGAGTCCGACGCAGGGAGGAGCGGCGGCGGACAAATTGCCATGATCACAAGAAGCGGTACCAATGATCTTCACGGTGCCGTCTACGAGTACAACCGCACGACTGCCTTCTCCGCGAATGACTGGTTTAACAAGCAAAATCAGCTTGNCGAACGGTCTTCCAAACCAGGCGACCGAATTGATCCGCAATGTCTTCGGTGTCGCGGTTGGTGGACCGATCAGAAAAAACCGGCTTTTTATTTTCACAAACTATGAGGGAACACGCCTAGCGCAGTCTGCTGCTCCTCAACTCGTCACTGTGCCTACGGCTAGTTTGCGAAAGGGGATTGTTCAGTATATCGACACCACAGGTGCGACCGACACACTCACGCCGGCCGAAATTCAAGGAATGGACCCGCAGGGCGTTGGGGTTGATCAGGCAGCGCTCAACGTTCTCAATAGTTACCCTCTTCCGAACAGTAGCTTGGCCGGGGACGGACTGAATTTCTCAGGCTTTCAGTTTGTGGCTCCTCAACACTCCGCGTTCGATACCTATATTGCAAGACTGGACTGGACTGTAAGCCAGCACCACACGGTCTTTTGGCGCGGTAACCTAGTTAATGATGACCAGCCCTCCCCCCCGCAATTTCCCGGTCAGCCACCGGCATCGAGAGTCCTAACGAATAGCAAGGGATACGCCTTTGGCTACACCGCTGTCCTGCATCCGAACTTGGTCAACGATTTCCGCTGGGGGTTGACTCGACAGGGAGTAAGCAACGCCGGAATTTCGAACCAGCCCGAAATCAGCCTTGCTGCCCTTCCGACACCTACGGCCTACACAAGGAGCGGCAGCTTCATCATTCCAGCCAACAATCTGGTCGATGACATCTCATGGAACAAGGGAACTCACACTCTGCAATTCGGAGCAAACCTTCGTTTCATCGATGATCAACAGATCAGTGCACAAAACTCCTATCCCACGGCAAGCGGCATCATTGGCTGGATGCGGCCCGGCACCATAGCAAACGGTGGTGTGCCTCTTGATCCGGCCTATTCAGGATACCCTGCTGTATCGCGGGGCTCCCAGGCATATTACAACGGCGCCATCGCGGATGTGGTAGGCCTTCTCACCCAAGGAACTGCCCTCTACAACTACACCAAAACTGGAAGTGTCCTCGCACTCGGAGCTCCTGTAGGCCGAGAATACCGTTGGCATGAATTGGAATTTTATGGACAAGATAATTGGAAAGTTCTTTCTACACTGACGCTTACCTTTGGCCTGAGATACTCGTATCAGCAGGTCCCTGCAGAAAGCAATGGCAATCAGGTTGGGCCTTGCGTATTGAGTAATGGCGGATGCAATCCCTACTCGCTGACACAATATGTGCAGGAGAGCGCCTTGCAGGGACAAACCGGAGGAGCAGCGAGCAATGTAGGCAATCTTTCGTTCGCTCCGAACGGACGTTACAACGGAAAACCCGATTTCTGGACGCCAGACAAAGGGGACTTCTCTCCGAGAGTCGCGTTTGCATATGCCCCGCGAGCTAGTCAGGGGTTCTGGGCGAGGCTTTTGGGCTCTGGCGGACAAACCTCCATTCGCGGCGGGTATTCCTTGGTCTACGATCACTTTGGGGCCGCGCTGGTAAACTCCTATAACCAATCGGGCTCCTACGGTCTTACTGATCGGGTCGTAAACCCACCCGGGTCTCTAAACACGACAACGGCACCTCGATTTCAGGGCCTTACGACCTTCCCCTCCGGCCTGCTACCACCGGCTCCACCGGTTGGATTTCCTGCCACACCTCCTAGTTCGGGACGCGGATCGTTCGCGATCAGCTGGGGTCTGGACAGCACCGTCCATACTCCTTATTCGCACCTGTTCGATTTTTCTATACAACGCGAGCTGAAGGGCTCAAACGTACTGGAAATCGCGTACGTAGGGCGGCTCGCGCATCGGCTGCTGGAGCAGGAGGACGTTGCCGCACCGCTAAACATTGTTGTCGGTGGCGAGAGCTACTTTCAAGCCGCGACACAGCTATCCATAATGGCCCGGCAGAACGTTGCGGTTAGTTCAGTACAAAACATTCCGTATTGGCAAAACCTTTTCACCGGATTGCAAGGGGTCGACACGGGACAGGGCTACGGGCCCCTGTCAGCAACGCAAAACGTCTATGTGCAATTTCTTCAGAACGTGGGAAATGAGACATCTGCCCTGAATGTGCTGGATGAACCGAATGGAGGGTTAGGAGCGGGGACCCTTTATCCAGCGTATCGCTTCTTCCATAGCCAATACTCGTCGCTGTACGCCTATCGGTCGATAGGACAGTCGTATTACAACGGTCTTCAGGTGATCTTTCATCACCGCGCCTCTCACGGCCTTCAGGCCGACTTCAACTACACCTATTCCAAGGCAATTGACTGGACGTCGCAAGCCGAAAGACTCGGTTCCGCAGGAGTTGACAACTACGCTCAAATCATCAACACCTGGCAACCGGACCAGTTACGAGGCCTCTCAGACTTCAACATGACGCACCAGATCAACACCAATTACATCTGGGATATTCCTGTCGGACGAGGCAGGCAGTTTTACTCCAATGGTGGTCGTTGGATTGATGCCCTGGTCGGAGGCTGGCAGATGACGGGTATTCTGCGATGGACCAGTGGCCTGCCCTTTGGTGTGCACAACGGACAGAACTGGCCGACCAACTGGAACATTCCGGGTTTTGAAACCTTGGATCAGCCAATTCCATCCGCCGCCTTGGCCCGCGGTAATGGTAATCAGCGTTTTGCGAACCCGACTGCAGTCTTCGACAGCTTTCGCCTGGCCTACCCGGGCGAGTCGGGAACCCGCAATCCATTATTCGGAGACGGATACTATGAGTGGGATGCCGGCCTGAACAAAACATTTTCATTGACAGAGGGCGTGAAGATGCAATTCCGATGGGAAGTTTTCAACGTGAACAACAGCGTCCGTTTTGATCCGCAGTCAATAAGTGCGAACTATAGTCAGGCAGCTCAGTTTGGGGTCGCTACAGCGGAACTGACTCAACCGCGAGACATGCAGCTCGGACTCAGGATTAGTTTCTAAGCTAATGGCAAATGAACTCACCCAGGGAGAATTAGCCTTGCCCAAAGCAGGCTCACACCACAATCGAAATACAGGAGTGCTTAATATGAGGCCACCAACATACAGTCGGCTGATCGCAACCGTCGCTGCCCTACTCCTCGGCTATACATTGACGCCTACTCTCTACGTCTTTGGCCAGACTCCGACCACTGGCAACAAGGTAGTGTACTCTAGCTCGAGTGCAATCACCGGCTCGTCGGCGTTCGTAGACGCAACTGCTTTTCAATTCGGGCGCACCGACATCTGTCAAATCATTAACGCTGCCTTGCAAACACTCCCGCCCACCACTGGAGGCGTTGTGGATGCCCGCGGAATACAGAACGCAGGGAATCCGTTGTCGTGCGCGGCGAACACCACGCCTTGGTTGCAACCGAATGGTACGGGGGGCTACACATTCACTACTACACCGGCCGATATCCTTCTGCCGATGGCAAACATTTGCATTGTTACTCCTTGGATCATACCCAGTCAGACCCGCGTGTTTGGCGTGGGAATGGACGCCTCTCAAAATCAGACGACGATCAGTGCTTACTACACCCCCAATCCAACTTCATGCTCATTCACTACAAACTTTAGTGACGGAAATGTACCTACTGGGGATGGTCCCACTATGGTCTACATGGGGTATAACGGCACACCATCCGGCAGTCCACCGTATCCCTCCCCGCCATGTGGTACTCCCAATGTCTGCACTGGCATAGCCGTCGCTAGTCTCGAGTTGAATGGGCAAGGGCCCGGCTCAACGTATGCTGTAAACGGAATCGCCAACTATAACTCGGACGCGCTCGGTTACATCGACCAGGTATCATTGTACAGTCTGGGGGGAACAGGCCTTGTCTCTTCTGCTTCAGGTTCAACATCAAGCTCGATAGCAGCAGCATATACAAATCTAACCGCTTCATCCGGATCGTCAGCATCGACTGGATCTGAATGTATCTCCCTCAGCCAAACCAGCGGTCTCGCCGAAGTGCACGGGCTAAGTTGTATAGGGAGTACGATACAAGGGGCGCCCCTGCCGCAGCCGGCAGGCGTAACGGTAAACGCTTTCAGCGACACCATCGAAGATACCCATTTCGAGACTCTGACTGACGGCATTCTAGTGGGCAGTGTCGGCGAACCCGCAGAACCCGCACAAGCCGTAGTTATTATTAATACTACGGGATCGAATAACATTTCGCCGGGCACCACCTGCGCAGGACAGAGTACTACTTGTGGAGTGGTTCACTTATCAAATGTAAATACGAATATTACAGGAAATGCTGATGTGGTCGTGCTGGCGACGAGCAGCTCGTGTGCCCCAAACTGTGGATCGGGGCTGCCGGTCACGCTTCAAGATGACGTGACCGGTACGACACTTAACAATCCGAGCAGTAACAGCAATGATACAGATCAAAGCATTGGTTTGTACGTTCTTGGAGAAACGCTGGCTCAATCAGTGTTCGAAGTGTTCTCACGATTCACGACGAGCGTGAGTCAGCAGACATGGGGTTTTGGAAATGGAGTGCCTGCTAGCAGTCCATCTGTGACTTGCCGACAAGGAAGCATCTACTCAAATCAAGCTGCAGTCTCAGGCTCGAAGAACACGATTTACGTCTGCCAAAAGAACATGGGGGGCACGGGGACACAATGGACTCCCTTGACATGAGGATGGGCCGGTGAAAGACGGTCAGGAGGATGATGTGCATCGCACAATAGAATTCGTCCCGAAGCAGGCAGCGAAAGCAATAATACTCGCTGTTGTTACCGTAGTCGCGGTGTTGTGCGATGTTGCCAACGCACAACATCAAGGAAATAGTGCTTACTACTCAACCCAGTACACTCAGAACGGCTCGGGCATTTATGTCGACGCCAGCCAATTTACTTTCGGAGATTTCTGCGCACGAATTGCGGCGGCGATAAACAGTATCGGAGGTGCACCCAATGGCGCCACTGTCGACGCGCGCGGTATAAATGCTGGTGGTACCAACGGTTGTCACAATTCTCCCTGGAATGGGGTGAGTGCTAGCTACAGTATCGTATTACTGCTTCCTGCAGGAACCATCAACATTTCCAGCACCTGGGTCATCCCAAATTCAACCCGGGTTGTCGGCGAAGGCAGCGGCGTGACCACCATAAAAGATGCGGTCGGCCTCAATCCCATGCTCAGTATGGGTTCGTCGGCTTGCTCCCCCTGCATGGGAGTGTCAGTTGAGGAGCTCACCATAAATGGCAATAATGTGGCGATTCAAGGCATTTTGAACCAGTATTCCCAGGAACATAGTTACGTTCGCAATGTGACCATAACCAATGTACAAGGAACTGGCTTGGTCGTTCAAGCCAATAGCACGACCAATCCCGTCGGAAGCTCGGGAAACTCTGGCCCCTACGAGAACCTGTATATTACAGCAGGCGGTGACAACAACAGCACAACCAATGAATGCGCAGAGTTTGGCGGCACAGGCAAGTTCGCTGGCCCTACGGCAACACGTGGAATTCATGGCATGAACTGCATTGGAAATGGCACGGCGCCGGTCGGAATCCAGCTCGACACCAGTAATACGACCGTGGAGAACGTCCGGGTTTCCGGGTTTACTACAGGCATTGTCGTTGGCGATCTGGCTATTAATCAGTTCCCCGTTCAGGGCGATGTCCTTATCAGTATCGCCGCCGGTCAGCTTGGCGGCTTCACCATGACCAACCTGATCGAGTTGTCGAATGCGGGTAATTGCACGTCGGTGAATCCTCCCGCTTGCCCTTCTATCGAGACCAATACCTCTGATATCGATTTGTTTGGCGTGTTTAATGGCTCTGGCGGGGGCATTGCCACCAATACGATCAACGACCAGCTTACGGGAACAGTGGTCACTAAGTCTCAGGCAGTACAAGTTGGCATGTATGTTCTGGGCCAACCATTGAATCCGGCAGCTTCTCTGGCGCAAAGCTCGCGATTCACTACCGTCCCGTCATACGCATCATGGGCGGTTGGAGCTACTACCGCCGTCATGGCCGGCAGCTCCTGTACGACTCTCGGAACTCTCTATTCGAATACCTTGGGCGCAAATGGTGGTAAGAATAACCTCTACGCCTGCGTTGCCACTTCGTCAGGGCACAAATGGGAGGATATCAAGTGACGGACGGGCCTAAGTCGTCGCTCGCAGGAGTGCGACACATACCTTGGCAGAGGACATTTCTCTGTGGAAATGCACTATTTAAAAGGAGGACTCACATGAGGTGCGGATCACATATCCTAGGACAGAGCTTAACTGTTACAGCTGTTATCATGGTGAGCGTACTTGTCAGCTTACCAGTACAAATGATGGCACAAGTTAACGGAAATCCAGCGTCATACAACCCGTCCTCCCAACTGGCCCCCTCCACGGCGTACGTCGATGCCAGCGTATTTGCAGGAAACGATATTTGCGCCATGATTTATTCGGCTCTGCAGGCTTCTACAACTCCTTCGACGGGAGTGGTAATCGACGCGCGCGGGATCAACTCGCCTTCCTTACTTAACTGTGGCCAGAATGACACTCCATGGGTGAGTGGGTCCACGAGCTGTACAGTTTCTGGAAGTAAGCCTTGTGAACCATCGACAATATTGCTTCCTGCGGGGACCATCTCTATTACTCAGGGATGGGTCCTGCCAAACCACACGAAAATCGTTGGCGAGGGTTCCAGTAAAACGGCCATTGCAGCTAGTGCCAGCTTTCCTTCTGGTGGTAATCTCATTATGATGGGGTCATCTAGCTTGTGTCCCCTAAGTGTTTGCGTGGGGGTAGAGGTGGCAGACCTTGCCCTGTTGGGAGAAAGTCTTGCGATTACCGGGATCCTCAACCAGTATTCAGAGAACCTTAGCAGCGTACGGAACATCAGCATAACGGGCACTAATCAAGCCGGGTTATGGATACAGGCAGCTAACTCAGGGCCGTATGCTAACATTAGTTACACTGTCTCCCAGCCTGTAGGCACTACCGAGTGCGTTTTTGTTGGTGCAGTTGGAGTAAGCATTCACGGCTTAAGTTGCACCAATACTAACACCGGCGGCACGCCGACCACAGCCGTTGACGTCGAGTCAAACGCGGATTTTATTGAGGACGTCGCTGTGCAAGGGTTTGAGAACGCCGTCTTTGTCGGGGCTTCCGGCACCGCAGGTAGCGATACTCTGGTCAACATTTCAGGCAACACGATTGTGGGCAATGTCGTGCATCTCGGGTCGAGCGATACCGCCGTTACTGACGTGACCGTCTTGGGTGTCAGCACAAACGGTGCCACAGACAGCATTAAGGACGAACAGACCAGCACGACACTTCTGGATGGAACAGTCGCAATGTATGTCCTTGGAGAACCAGTTACCGCGGGCGGCACAATTGTGGGCTACACTCGCTTCACTAGCAGCCCGAGTGTGCCTACATGGATCTATGTGGGCAATCCGACACCGAATATTACTCCGCCCGGCCAATGCAACGCCGGGAGTATTGCTACGAATTACCTTGGAAAAGTCGGCAATAATAACACGATGTGGGTCTGCACAGGCAACAATAACTGGACGAACGTTATGTAGGTTTCGGTTTGGGATTGTCAGCCCGGGTACGGTGCGGAAACAGCAACAGGTTCCAAGTAGTTAACAATCGTCTCTGCCACTTCGCCCAGATTGCGGTCGCCAAATTGCACTACCACACCAAGCACCTCGCGTCGTGCCGAAGGGCGCTCAGGAGCTAAGGCAGAAAGGCGAATCCTTTCTTCTGCATGACCCGAGATCGTAATTCCATCGGCGCGTTTGACGTCCCAGCCATGCGGAACTCGTAGTTGCGCCATGGCGTGACGGTGTGAGTCGGCGTGGTTGAATATACAAACTTCCAGCGTAATGCTCTGTCCGGGTAGAATGTCCTGCCGGTAAGGATACGCGCGAATCCAATAGGGGTCCAAGCCAAAATTTGGATCCTCCCAAGGAAGAAGCCTGTTCAGCGTTTCTTCGCGTTCTTGAAGAAGCTGGAGCGTCTTCTCAATATAATCCGGCGAAATAGGAATCGGACCCCAATGTGCGGCGCATAAAAGGTCTGGTTTCAGCTCCCGCAGTAGCTTCAAACATCGTGCACAGCCAGCGACTTCCCCATCTTTCCCAACAAAGTTACGGTTGTATGAACAGACGTCGCCGATTGCCCAGTTCCCAAATGCGTCGCCGCTCATGAAAACACGGGTACCTTTGTACTCGATGAGAAGGCCCGCATGATACAGCGTCTGACCCGGAAAATAATATGCTGTTAGCCGATATTCCTTCCACTGAAACGTCTCTCCATCAGTCAGCACATGATCGACGTGGATGCTCTCCGGGAACGAACAGGGCATGCAGTAGGCTTCTGGATGCTCAAAAATGTCAACCATCTCCCTTTGAACGAAGAGCTTCGCACCGTATTTCCTGCGCACCTCATTGATGGACGCTACATGGTCATCATGATAGTGGCTGGCCCAAATTGCATCCACTGCTGAGATCCGACCTTTCTTCACCAGTTCGTCTAAGGCGCCAACAATCGGAGCGAATCCGCAGTCGAAAAGAAAGATTGATTTGTCTTTGGCAACGATATACGTGGAGGTTCCAACAGTGCGATGAAGCCAATCCGGAACTTGAACAGAAGGAAGTTCTGCCAACATCGAAACATTGAAAGGAGGAGGAGGATCTTCCTTAAACATTGGTACCCCATTCCGCCTAGCGACGCGCCATGGACAGAGAGTAAAGTAATTCTGCATCACACTGACAAGCCGACTCTGAACAAGGTGTATGGCTTCTTGCGGGTTGCGGATCACTTTACCGTGAGAAGGAACCAGGATCGTAGGTTTGTGCGAAAGAATGACGTCACCGCTAGCAAGGAGGTCGGGCACAGCTCCTCCGAAACCCCAGTAATCGTCAGCCATGCCCGGAAAGCGCTTTTGCAGACTATAAAACTCCCATATTTGCCCAGGGCCATAGACTAGATCGCCTGTGAACGCGATAGTTTCTCCGTCGACATTAACCACATAACTCAAGCTTCCATCGGTGTGTCCCGGAGTCGCCACAACGCAAATGGGAATTCCTTCCCAGTGCAGAATCTCTCCATCATGTAATTCGCGATCGATTGCCACAGATTCCCGCAGCACCATGATTTCAGGTCTAAAGTTATAGCGATGATCGAGGATTGCATCGGCCTCGAGCCAAAAGTCTGTCGCATCCCGGAAAAACCGCGCTTCTGATGCCGGCACGTTGAGGTGCGCCATTCTCAACAATGGCGCACCGGAGCACTGGTCTCGGTGGTAGTGAGTGTATAGAACCGTGTCGATTGAGCCCAGGTGTAGATCCTTAGCGGCTTTCAGAATCGAGGCATCACCTGAGTCGATGAGTAGAGTCCTATTGCGGCTTCGGATGACTCCAACGTTGACCACATCATGGTAGATGCCGACGTGTTCGGTAATGTGCTCGAAGCGCGGTTTGTCACCGAAAATAGGCACTTCCTTGGTATTCACAACGGCACCGAAGAAGCTGCTACTTCCCGTCCGTGCAAGCCCTAGGAGGGCGGTTCCCCGCGAAACAAACTCCCTTCGGTCCAATGGGTTGCTCCTTCCTTGCGGGTACATCTCTTGCCAGCATCAGCAGATTGAGATCGGAATACCATCACCACTGAAGAATGCAAAACCATGCCCCTGCATTCCAGACACAATTGATTCGTTGCGGCGCCAGCTCAGCGGGGAAAGATCAGCCTATTGTTTTTCTTTCGTGCAAATAAAGTTCGACGCATCATTCGTGCTGCCACTTCCTTTCCACTGGGCGACTTGGGGATATGGACAGAGGGGACGCGTCATGTCGACCATTCCATTTGTCAGGTGGGAGGCAATGATCGTATTCGGTGCAATACCGTGTTGTACCCATTGCTCCAACACGCCCACTTTATCAAAAGTGTCAGGACCGGGTCCCCCGTGACAGTGCTCCATGCCGGGAACCATAAAGAGACGAGCAAAATCCTCTGTTTGTGTTACCCCGCCCATGGCAGCCACGACGCTGTTGTAATAGTTAATGCTGTTGAGCGGGGAGAGATGTGGATCGCTCCAGCCGTGATACATAATGAGCTTTCCACCGTGTGACTTAAATGCCTTGAGATTTGGGTCAACCGCGTTCAGAATGCTCCCATTCATCTGGTCGGCAAGAGCAACGTCACTGTCAAAATTAAGCGCCTGCCATTTCCAGTTCGGATTCTTGAATAGGACATATCGAAAAAAGCTGACGGGGATACTGTTCGGTTTCGAGCCCGTGGCTTTTTCAAGTGGGCTCCCCGGCTGCAAACCAGGGAAGACCGGTTCTCCGGTCCTGGGATTCTTCGCACCGGTGTAAATTTTCCGTATCGCTTCAATTTGGGAGGCCCTAAGGCATCTTGAATTCTCTGACCCTCTGCATTCGAGCATCTTCGGATCAAAGTGGCAACGTATCGGGTTGCTGATGATGCCGTCCACTACTCCGTCAAGAGCGTCACATGCCTTCATCACCGCTTCGTGAATCATAGGATACTTATTTGGTGGAATAAAACTCGCTGGATCCTTTAGTGTTACAAATTGCGGCCATATGTTCTCAAACATCACATGCGTCAGAAAATTGACCGGGTCACCTACGACGATGCCGTCGTAGTCGCCGGGGAAGCGCTGCGCCTCTGTAAGCCCTTGCTTGCCGCCTGTCGAGCATCCGTTCCAGTACGAAAAGTGAAGTTTTTCTTTATAGAACGCAGCGACGATAGCCTTAGCGTCCGTTGTCATGAGATGAACTGATCGATAGCCGAAATCAATGAGCTTCTCCGGATGGCCAAATGCAAAGCTGGCATCAACCATGTCACCTGTGTGCCCAGTGTCAGTTGAAGCACTTGCGAAGCCTTGGACGAGAGCTTTGGCCAAGGCAGAATAGCTAATTGTGCCGCCCCACCCCCCATTGCCCACGCCAAGGAAATTACCGTTCCAGCCCGCAATCGGCATCCACACTTCGATGTTAATCGTCGAATCTTTCCCTGCTCTTATTGTCGCGGCAACACGGCAGAAGGCCGGTAAGTCTCTGAACGACTGACCCGGTTCCGCGTCCGATCGCTGAGGACGCAATGCGTCGAGTGGCAGAACAAGAGCACCGGCCGGAACGAGTTGCGCGAACGTAATCGTTGTGTCCGCAAGAGAGAGCGCCCCCAGCTTTCCGCACGAATCGCCACGCAAGGACACCTGACACAATATGACAGTGACGAACAACACAGCCGACCTGTTAAGCCTCATCCGGCACCTAGATTCGCAGGCTGCCGCGGCAGCCGCTCTGATGAATTCACATTGCATTCTCCCGACATTGCGGCCAAAACTCGATCGGCGGTCCCCGACCGGAGAGGGGGCAAACACTAGTAAAGTTACTTTACTAACATAGTCAGGCATCTTTGTCAAGCTCCGGTGCTGGTTGGCTGAGAAGGGCGCGGGCCAAGCATGAACACATTGTGAACCCTGCTTAGCATGCATAGAAATGCTGTGCTACCTGTGCACCATAAACATTGGTCGGAACGTTCTTGCTTGCAGCAACAGAACTTGACATATACTAAAGTTAATTATATATATCGTTCTACATCCGAAACGCCAGAAACAGTGGCCCGTACCGCGATCAAGGGTGGTGGGTTGTGTGTGAGCGCATGTTCATCGAATCTGTAATACGTTATCAGCGAGTTTGGGTCGTGCGATTCTATTTGGCGCTGCTCTGTTTTCTGTTCCCGTTGAGTTTAGGCACCCGAGCTTGGGCTGTTGAGGTCCTCTCGCCTGGTCTGTATCACCCTGTGGCCAATCCCGGAGCTATTGTGACAGTTGGGCACGTGCGCTTTACAGTTCTCACGAATCGGCTGATTCGAATGGAGTGGGCTGCTGATGGAAGATTTGAAGATCGTGCATCATTGGTGTTCTTAAACCGACGTATGCCGGTCCCGACTTTCAAGTATTGGCTGACCCAGGGCACGGCCGGTCAAACCCTGACCTTACAGACGCGAGACGTGACACTTACATACACGATTGCCGCCAACAGGGAAGGCAAGTTGAGTGTAGACAACTTGCAGATAGCATTCAAGATGGACGGAAGCTTGATTGTCTGGCATCCAGGGATGACGGATGCAGGGAACCTTAAGGGAACGACACGCACCTTAGATGGGGTTCTCGGTTCTAAACTCTTGGAGCCTATCGACGCTGGGCTCATATCGCAGACAGGCTGGGTGCTCGTCGATGATTCTACGCGGCCATTGTTTGACTCTGCCGATTTTCGCTTCATCGAAGGAGAAAAGAGCGCTTGGCCTTGGGTTGTGCCACGGCCACCCGGAGACCGGCAAGATTGGTACTTCCTGGGTTACGGGCACAATTACAAGCAGGCACTTGGAGACTTCGTGAAGCTCGCTGGGCGCATACCGCTCCCGCCGCATTTTGCGTTCGGCACATGGTGGTCCCGTTATTGGGCATATACAGATCAGGAACTAGATGAGCTCATCCGAGGTTTTAGGGAGAATAGTGTGCCACTTGGCGTGCTGGTCATTGATATGGACTGGCACCAGACCCTTCAACAGAACTGGTGGAATCGCCAGCGAGATGTGTCTGGGCACGTTCTGGGTTGGGGGGGATATAGCTGGAACTCTCTATTGTTTCCTTCTCCAGAAATGTTCTTAAGCAAAATCCACAAGGAACGATTGAAGGTGACGCTGAACCTACATCCAGCCTCCGGCATTCAGCCCTGGGAAGATCGATATCCGGAAATGGCTCGGGCAATGGGAATTGATCCTGCTACGAAAAAATACGTTCCTTTCGACATCACTGATAAAAGGTTCGCAATCAACTACATGAATATCATGCACCATCCTCTGGAGAAGCAGGGGGTGGACTTTTGGTGGCTGGATTGGCAGCAAGAAGAGACCACCAAAATACCGGGACTGAATCCTACATGGTGGCTGAATTATGTCCACTTCACAGATCAGGAGCGGGAGGGGAAGCGCCCTCTGCTCTTGAGCCGCTGGGGTG
>OCOJ01033082.1_pt1 | contig 26392 bp, 23 predicted proteins | sample 1539251 | NCBI WGS metagenome assembly OCOJ01 (sample SAMN01911457, study PRJEB22624) | soil metagenome | biome: Soil | place: Malaysia | collected 2012-04-30 | depth RA_metagenome m
GCAAACACAGCTCGGGCTCGGCCGCCGCTGTGTCGTTCCACTCCACCAGCAGCCGCTGCCGCTCCTCCGACGGAATTACATCGAGCAAGCGCACCGCTCTCGTCGGCGAACTCTCCAGCGCTTCCACCACTCCAACCAGCGCCGTTCGCATGTATTCGCAAACCCGCATCGCCCCAATCGACACCGGAGTTTGTGCATTCAGCGAAAACCCCATCCCCAGATCGTCCACCGCCAGCATGAAAGGATAGTTCGTCCGCTCCTCCACCCGCAGTACCTCGATCCCCTCCCACGCCTTCAACTCTTCTTCCGTCTCTACCCGCCCCACTCCCGGACTGTGACGATAGTTCAACAGCGCCGAGAACAACGGCGTCGGTGCTGGTACCGCACTGCACCGCTGCGCCAATGCCAGCGACGCATGCTCATGCCGCAAAAGATCCGCAAGTAGCCTGTGCGTTCGTCGTATACTCGCCTCTACCCCCTCGTCCCCTATCCGGATCCGCACCGGCAGCGTATTGATGAACGGACCCATTACCCGGTCCGCCCCCTCGCCGCCCTGCATGCGCCCGAACAACACCGTCCCGAACGCCACATCCTTGCGTCCCGTCACTTTCGCAAGTACCAGCGCCCATGCGAGATGACAGATGCTGGCTGCACTTACTCCCAATCTCCGTGCGTGGCTGCACAGACCCTCCCCTAGTCGCTCCTCCAGAACTAGATTCGCTTCTTCGATCCCGCTGCCATCCCCCTGCACATCTAGCAGACCAAACGGCGTCGTCGGCTCTTCCACATCCCCCAACATCTCTCGGAAAAATGCTTCATGTTCTTCCCGGCTCACTCCCAGCCGTGCCTGGGCTACCAGATTCCGAAACGGCAATGGCACGGGCAGTTCTTCTGCACGCCCCAACAACTGCGCCTGAATCTCCTCCTGCATCACTTCCAGCGTCGTATGATCTACCATGAGGTGGTAATACCAACCTTGCAGCAACCAGCGTTCATGGACAGGATCGTGGGCTGCAAACATACGCAGCATTGGTGCACGACGAACATCTAATTTGTTGTGGCGCGGGTTACACTGTGCCCACAACTGTTCAGCCACTTCCCCAGTAGCTGGATCGAACTCTAGCTCTTCGACCGACAGGGTCGCCTTTCGCCACACTACCTGCACCGGCTCGGACAGCCCCTCCCACATTACCGCTGTCCGCAATATGTCATGCCGATCAATCACCGTCCGCATCGCCTTCACGTAACTGTCCAGTCGTGTTCGACTCTCGAAACTCGTCAACTGCGACAATAGGTAAGGATCTCCTTCCGTCGCCATCAGATGATGAAACAGTATCCCTTCCTGCAACGGAGCCAGCGGATAGATGTCTTGTACGTTCGCTGCCCCTCCCGGCACCGCACTCACAATCCTGTCGACCTCCTCTTGCGTCAGCTTCACCAGCGACAACATCTCCGGTGTGATCCTGGTACACTCCGTCGGTATGAGGTTCTCTGGAACCTTCACAGCTGGTGCATCGGCGACTATCGTCGCCGCCAAATCAGCAAGTCTGGGATTCGCAAACAGCGTCCGCACTTCCACCTGCAGCCCAAGACGCCTCATCCGCTCTATCACCGTCACCGCCAACAACGAGTGGCCGCCGAGCTCGAAAAAGTTATCCTGCCGTCCCACCCGCTCCAGCTTCAGCACCTCCGCCCAGATCGCCGCCAGCTTGCTCTCTATCTCCCCGCGCGGCGCTTCGTACACGCGCGTCGAGTACGCACCCCCCTCCGGCTCCGGTAATGCCTTCCGGTCTAGCTTCCCGTTCGGCGTCAGCGGCAACCGCTCCAACCGCACATAGGCGGCCGGCACCATGTACTCCGGCAAGCTCGCCAGCAAGTAGGCTCGCAGTTCCTCCGCACTCACAACCCCTCGCCCTTCCTCCACCTTCGCTACGGTGTGATACGCCACCAGCCGCTTGTCTCCAGGCGTGTCCTCACGCGCCACCACCACTGCTTCATCCACTCCGGCGTGCTCCATCAACCGCGCCTCGATCTCTCCCAGTTCGATCCGGAAACCTCGTACCTTCACCTGAAAATCACTTCGCCCCAGGTACTCGATATTGCCATCGGGAAGCCAGCGGCACACGTCACCCGTCTTATAGAGACGGGCGTTAGGATCTGTACTGAAGGGGTCGGGAACAAATCTTTCCGCGGTTAGGTCGGGGCGATTGTGATACCCACGCCCAACCTGGACACCGCCGATATACAAGTCCCCGGACACTCCGATCGGCACCGGCTGGGAGTACTTATCCAGGATGTAGATTTGCGTGTTTGCCACCGGCCGCCCAATGGGCACTAAGTTTCGGGGGTCATTGTGGCGGCAGGTCCAATGAGTCACGTCCACGGATGCTTCGGTGGGACCATAAAGGTTATGCAACTGTGCACTTAACCGCTCGAAAAATTGTTGCTGTAAACCAAATGGCAGCGCCTCACCGCTGCATATGACGTGCCGAAGCGACCGACAATGCTCTACTCCAGGTTCAGACAGAAAGATCGCAAGCATCGAGGGCACGAAGTGCGTGACGGTGACCTGTTGCGTTGTAATGAGGTTGACCAAATAGGTCGGCTCCCGGTGTCCGCCCGGTTTGGCCACCAACAGGCGGGCCCCGGTGATCAGCGGCCAGAAAAACTCCCAGACCGAAACGTCGAAGCTGGCTGGCGTCTTCTGTAAGACCCGATCGTTCTCCCTCAGGCGGTAGCGATCTTGCATCCACAACAAGCGGTTGCAGATCCCTCGATGTGTGTTCATCGCCCCTTTGGGCTGGCCCGTTGACCCCGACGTGTAAATCATGTAGGCGAGGTTGGCGGGGATCGTGATCTTAGCCGGATTGCATTTGTCTTCTTCAGCAATCCTTTCCCAACCCTCATCCAAGCAGAGAGTCTTCGCGTCACAATCTGGTAATTGGCCAGCAATTCGACCTTGTGTCAGCAAGACCGACAACCCGGCATCTTCGAGCATGAACTGGATACGTTCCTGAGGGTATTCCGGATCAATCGGCACATAGGCGCCGCCTGCTTTCAAAACTCCGTACAGTGCTACCACCAGCTCTAATGAGCGCTGCATGCAGACGCCCACCAACGTATCGGCTTCGACACCCAGCTTGCGCAAGTGGTGGGCTAGTTGATTGGCTCGTTGATTGAGTTCAAGGTAACTGAGCTGATGGCCGTCATACTGCACAGCGACAGCGTCAGGCGTCCGCTCGACCTGAGCTTCAAATAGCTGGTGGAGCAGAAGGTCCCCTGGGTAAGCCACCGCCGTGTCGTTCCACTCGGCGAGAAGCTGATGACGTTCCTCCGTAGTCAAGAGCTGTAGTTCAGAGAGGCGACGATCGGGATCGTCAACGATGCCTTCGAGGAGAACCTGGAGATGTCCGAGCATCCGCTTGATCCGATCTGCGTCGAACAAGTCGGCGTTGTATTCACAGTTGAAGGTCAGGCCGCCCGGCTCTTCCATGACATACAGCGTCAAGTCAAACTTCGAGGTACCGCTGTCCGTTATCGTCTGCTTGTGTTGCAGGCCATTCAGATGCAAGGGCTGCATCGGCGTGTTGAGCATCGACAACATGACCTGAAACAGCGGACTGTAACTCGCATCGCGCTGCGGATTCAGCACCTCCACAAGTTTTTCGAAGGGCAGATCCTGATGTGCGTAAGCGCCCCGAGCAGTCTTTTGTACTCGCCGCAAGAGCTGTCGAAAGGTCGGATCGTGCGAGAGGTTGGTCCGCATGACCAGAGTGTTTACGAAGAATCCGAGTAACCCCTCGATCTCAGTTCGATTACGACCGGCAATCGGCACCCCAACCAAAACGTCGTCTTGACCGGTGTAGCGTTTCAATAGAGCCTTGAAGGCTGCGAGCAAGGTTGCGAACAGCGTGACACCTTCCCGCTGGCTTAGTGTCTTGAGTGCCTCGGTCAGTCCTTTGGAAAGAGTCCGTGAGAGGATCGATCCGTTGTAGGTTTGAACGGCGGGTCGCGGGTGGTCGGTCGGCAGCTCAAGAACGGGCAGATCGCCGCTCAATTCTCCTTGCCAGTAGTCCAATTGCTCCTGAAGAACGCCCCCCCGCAGCCATTCTCGATGCCAAGAAGCAAAGTCTGCATACTGAAAAGGCAAGTCCGGCAATGGCGACGCTTCTTTGCCGCGAAGGAATGTGTTATAGAGCAACGCTAACTCTTTCTCGAACACACCAAACGACCACCAGTCGAAAGCAATGTGATGGAAAGTCAACAACAGGACGTGCTGTTCCGGCGCTAGCTTCAACAGCGCGGCTCGCATCAGCGGAGCTTTTGCTAGATCGAAAGGTTGCCGCGCGTCAAGCAGGGCCAGGCGCGCGACCTCCTGCTCCCGGGCTGGTTCCGGCAACCCTTGCAAATCAATTACGGGAATCCGGAAGGATTCTGCTGGGGCGATCTTCTGCACCGGCTGCCCGTCGATTCGCAAAAAATACGTGCGCAACACTTCGTGCCGCCGCACGATCTCAGTGAGGCTGCGTTCGAAAGCCGCCAGATCAAAATGACCTTTGAATTCATGCCGTGTGGCAATGTTGTAGGCAGCGCTGCCTGGCTCCAACTGATCGAACAGCCATAACCGCATCTGCCCAGACGAGAGAGGTAACCCGCCGTGCCGAGGGATGGGCTTCAGGGCAGGAGCCTGCGGCAAGGACTCTTCCTCAAGGAGGCTGGCCAGTAAGGCAAGTCTCTGCTCGGAGAAATCACCGCTCTTGAAGGAATCCCCACCCATGATTTACGGCCTTACGGCTTGGACTTTTCCTTTGAACGCAAAGTACAGGCCACTTCTTCTTCAGACATCCCTTCGATCTGCTTCAACAGGCCAGCTGTCTTTTCAGTCAAGCCGGGGCGTACTTCGCTCGCGATCATGTACTGGGCAAGCTTCTCGATAGTAGGCGCATCGAAGAGGACGGTCGCGGGTAGATCCATGCGGAACATCTGGCGTAGCCGCGAAATCATCTGCGTAGCCAGGATCGAATCACCACCTAGCTCAAAGAAATCATCCTCTATGCCAACCTTCCCGATACCGAGAATCCCCACCCAGACTGTGAGGAGCACTTCCTGCAAAACGGTTCGAGGTCCGACGTAAGCATTGGGCACCACGGAGTGCTCGTGGAAGTCGGAGACGATAGGTGAGTCCGTCCCGCCTTGCGCCGCGGCGCTCTGCGCTTGCCGATCATCCGCATCATTCATTACCTTTTCTCCAATCCCGCTCAACCCACAGACGAAGTTCTAGCTCTTAGGTATGCAATCTAGGGGCCAATTAAATCCTATGTAACTGCATGTAAACAAAGTGGTTAGTTCGCATTAAGGGCCTCCTGTTCCGAAAGCCTTTTCTCAATGGTTCTCACCACTTCCCCACGGACCGAGTAGCCAAAAATTGCTTTGAGCTCAAGGAATTCCTCGAGCCCAGCCTGGCCCCACTCGCGGCCATTGCCGGATTGCTTGTAGCCGCCAAAGCAACCTCCAAAGTCTACCCGGGCCGCGTTGATATGCACATTGCCGGCTCGGATTCGCTTTGCGACCCGACGTGCGCGCTCGATATTCCCGGATGTTACGAATCCAGACAACCCATAAGGCGTGTCGTTTGCAATACGGACCGCGTCTTCTTCATCCTCGTACGGAATCAGGCAAAGAACCGGACCGAAGATCTCTTCGCGTGCAATCGCCATCTCGTTGCGAACATTAGCGAATACGGTCGGTTTGGTGAAGTAGCCCTTGCTGATGCCCTCAGGGCGACCGGGTCCGCCCACGATCAGTTGTGCGCCCTCTTCGATTCCTTTTCTGATCATGGATTGCACCTTCTCGAACTGGGCTCTGCTGGACAGCGGTCCGATCACAGTGTCTTCGGCAAAAGGATCGCCCACTCGAATAGCCTCGGCTGCTCGCTTCGTTGTCCTTATCGCGTCGGCGATGCGAGAGCGCGGAACTAGCATGCGAGAAGGCGCGTTGCAGGACTGGCCGGTGTTGCGAAAACATGCCTGGACACCGTCCACGACGGCTGCATCAAGGTCGGCGTCATCCAAAACGATGTTGGCCGATTTGCCTCCCAGTTCCTGCGTAACCCGTTTGACGGTTGGCGCTGCAGTCAACGCCATAGCAATGCCGGCCCGTGTCGAGCCAGTGAACGAGACCATGGCCACGTCAGGATGAGCGGCGATGGCGGCACCCACAGTGGGCCCCTCGCCGTCCACCAGATTGAAAACACCAGCAGGAACACTCGCTTCGTGCAGAATATCCGCAAACAGATGGGCAGAAAGCGGCGCCAGTTCACTCGGCTTGAGAACCACAGTGCAACCAGCCGCTAGCGCGGGCGCCACCTTGCAGACAATTTGGTTCATCGGCCAGTTCCACGGCGTGATCAGGCCACAGACTCCGATCGGTTCTTTTCGCATCAGGGTGGAACCCTTGAGTTCCTCAAACTTGAAAGACTCAAGCACCTTAACCATCTCCGATAAGTGAGCGAGTCCAGCCGGAACTTGTGCCTTTCGCGACAGTGATAGCGGCGCTCCCATTTCCAGTGAGATGGCCTCGGCCAGTTCTTCACCCTTTGCCTCGTAGACCGCGATGATCCGGCGCAAGAGGGTCAGGCGCTGGTCAACCGTTGTCTCGGAGTACGAATCGAAGGCTCTCTTGGCCGCGGCCACGGCCTTGTCGACATCGGCTGCGCTCCCAAGCGAGATAGTTGCGACAGGCTCTTCGGTGGCCGGGTTGACCACGCCGGAGGTGTAGGTGCCGGCGGGATTGATCCACTCTCCGTCGATATAAAACTGGCGGCAGTTGTTCATAGTGCCTGTTCTGCAACCGGCAAGACTCAGGGATTGGCCGCCGATGCAACCGGACTCGCCACCTTTTGGTTCTCCGTTAGTGCCAGCACGGCAAAGGCGGTTGCGGCATCGCTCATGAAGCGTCCCGTTTCCGTGGACGGGTTTCTACGCTTGTTTACAGAGGATGCTGGCCAGAACCCTTGGCCCTGTTGGTTACTCATGAGCCATGAGAGTCCATGCTGAAGCTGTGCATTGTCGCGGGGCACACCCGCCTCTTCGAGGACAAGAGTGACGAGGCCGGTGGCGAGACCGTCACTTTTGCCTTCGAGCGGCGTTCCATCTTCCCGGAGCCACATCTGCATCATTGAGCGCAAACTCCAACCGTTCCAACTCCACGTAATTGTCGCCAGTCTCCAGCCACCGTCGGCCTGCTGTCTGCTCAGGACTTCCTTAACAATATTTCTCTGTTGTTCGGGGTTGAGCAGTCCCGGCAGCTTCGTGGAAGCCCACAGCAGGAAAACACGGTTGATCGTAGATTGAGACCCGCTCTCACGACTCAGATAGTCGCGCAATAGCTTCAAATTGTCTTGGATTGCGGGCGTCGACGCATAGTTTTCTGGAGCTAACCCCACGGCCATCGCCGCAAGAGCAGCACCGTAATAGACTGACTGTTTTGCTTCCCAAGGCTCCTCGTCAAATTGCAGCCAAAGCCAGGAACCTCTCTTGTCTCCTGTTCGCTGCTGTAGTGCCCACATGTTTTCGAACGCAGCGCGAGTATCATCGCTGAGCTGTCCACGCTGCGCATCATAGTTGGCCAGAATCAGGGCGTTGAGAACAGCCTCAGTCCCCCGTGATTCGGCCGCTTTGCCGGCATACCCTTGGCCACTGTAATACGGAGCGGCGTCCTTCCAAATCCGTACGCGCTTGGTGACATTCTCCACTAGTCTGCGCTCATCGCTGGAGGGTCCTTGCTCAGCGAGCGCTGTCCGAAGTGCGGGGCGTGCGAGAGCGTACGGCAGGGCTGTATGACATGAAACGCAGAAGGTGCCGTGATCGCGGGCGGCACCCGTCCACTCCGTCCACCAGCCTTCTCTGTAGTCAAGGTAGGCAGCGGCGGCCTTGCTATCCCAAGCGTGAGACACTGTGGTCGCCGGGTGCGAGCAAGCGAGCGTCGCCGACACCACCAGGAAAATTGTTAGAGCTTTTAGTCGGCGCGCGCCGGATTTCACGCGGATGGCCCCTCAGTGACTTCGAATGACAATGCGGCCTAGGGTTCTGCGAACAAACGGGGGAGAGAGATAGCCAGGGAAAAGCGCTATCAAGATGCTTTCGCGTATTATACAGGAAAACCGACCCTCGCGGATCGGCGCTTTCAACGAAAGTGCCCGGCCTCAAGCCGTGGAGGCTTGCTCTGGAGAACTCTGGTATTAGAGACGAACCGGCTCTCTTTTAGCCCCGACCCGCATGCATCGATACATGAGAGAGACGACCCTTTGGAGAGATTGCCTGACCACAAGTACGAACCACGCGACTCTTCCGATCGAGGGATGGCGTGCTGTTCTCCACATAAACAACAGCATGTTGAGGCGCTCCTTATGACTCATTCGCACGCGCACTCCCTTTGCTGCGATGACCTCGTAAGTCCTTCCCTCCAGCCAAGCGGACCGGACGTCCTTCCGGAGGCTCTGCATCAGTGATAGTGAGACGACATGCTGGACGATCCCGTTGGCAACGAAGAAGGGGAGTTCTCCGCGTTGCATAAGATTTGCTAATAACATCGTGTCCTCGGCCCTAAGAGCGGCAGGATCGAACAGGCCTGCATTAATGTTCGCAGCGGCTCGCCGAATGGCAAACCCGGCTGTGTTCAAGTATTGAATGCAACCATCTGACCGCAGCATTCGATCTTGAAGCGCGATGAGACGCAGGCCTTCTGCTCGGCCGACCACATTCGAATCATCTCCCCTCAAGTGCAGTTGAAAGCAGTTGTGCTGTGGGAAATCCGTGATCGCTCCGCGAAGGGCTGCCAGGCAATCCATCTGAAATCGGCAGTCTGCATCCGAGAAGACCGATACCAAGCCTCGGGAAATCTGAAGCCCCCGGTTTCTGGCGGCGGCGATCCCTGCGTGAGACTGTCGGACGATCGCTAACGGATAACTGCGGACCGATTGAGCAATGGAGTCCGGGATCGCCTCTTTGCTGCCGTCGTCCACGACGATTACTTCAAACTCCTGGCAATTCGCTTGCTGCTCCAAAGATAGGAGACATTGTTCAAGTGATTTCCAAGCGTTGTAAACGGGAATGATCACGCTAAACAGTGGGAGTCTGAAGGCNCGGTTTTGGGTCGTCCTTGAGCATGCCGTTGCGCGCTCACAAAGCCAAGACACGCACCGGCTGTAGGATTGCACATACCACCTGCAAGTCACAATCCCAGTGCGGGGTGGCTTCGAGAAGCGTACGTTCGCTATTTTGAGTAGCATCGACACCGATTTCCGGACGTTCTTGGTGAGTTTGCGACCGCTGAGCCGTCCCATCAAGAGTCAGGGATGATGTGGGCTGACGTTACGAAGCGACCCTTCCCTGCAACTGAGGTCGGAGACGGATGCAAAATTAGAGATGAATACTACCGATGAGCCTTCAAGTCGACAGCAAGGAGCTAGGTAAGACTGGGATCAAAGTCCCCCCTGTTGCTCTGGGAACTTGGCGATATCAAGGTGGCCCGGACCCCCTTCGCGCAGGCTTCGAGTTGGGGATCGCTTTGATCGACACTGCGGAGAGCTATGGGAACGAGGAGGTTGTCGGGCAGGCCATCCGAGGAATTAGAGAGAAGGTTTTTGTTGCGACCAAGGCTTTACCTCGCCACTTTCGGCAGCCGGACCTCATTCGCGCTGCGGAGCAGAGTCTCAAACGGCTGAACACGGACTACATCGATCTCTATCAGTTGCACTGGCCGAATTACAGCGTCCCGATTGCAGAGACAATGGCCGCTTTGGAACAGTTGGTGGAGGCCGGGAAGGTACGCTTTATTGGGCTTAGTAATTTTTCTGCACGGGAAATTGAGGCGGCGCAGAGGAAGCTCTCGAAGAACTCGATCGTCTCTGACCAAGTGCGGTACAGCCTGGTGGACCGCACGATCGAAGGCAGTTTGCTGGAATATTGCGAGTCGAAACAAATCACGGTGCTGGCCTTTAGTCCCCTGGATAGCGGTCTGCACAACCTCCGCAAGTTTGATAAACGCGATGTGCTTGGTAAAGTCGCGCGAGAGACAGGGAAGACACGAGCACAGGTCGCGCTGAACTGGTGCTTGTGCCGTGATCCGGTGATTGCCATCTTTAGGGGTGGCAGTGTCGAGCACGTTCAGGAGAACTGTGGTGCGTTGGGCTGGCGGCTCGAGCCAGAACATTTAGAGGCTCTAAATCAGGTAGCTTTCCGGCGCCGTGGTGCATTCGAGCGCTTCGCTCGAAGAGTGGTACGGCGTACGGTGCAGAGATTTGGGCTCAATACTTAAACATTCGAGTGACTCAAAACTGAGCGTTTTACCCGAGAGGTCATTGCTCATATGCAGGAGATCGCGAAGGAAATCCGAGCGTTCGTCGGCCACAGAGATTGGCTGAGAATCCTTCCGAACCCGATGATAGCTGGGCATGCCCGACACAACACAACTCGCGGCTAAAGCCCTCCGTGTCCAAAATCACGGTGTGATTTTGAAGACGACCCCGTAGCCGTTCTCGCCGCCTTGCTTTGTGGTGCCGTAGAGGTTNCGTTCTCGCCTCCTTGCTTTGTGGTGCCGTAGAGGTTGCCTAGCTTGTCGAAGACCAGGTTGCTGAACGAAAAGAGGCCGTCGCTGCCCCCCGTAAAGACGTAAAGCGACGTGTACATCCAGACTTCGCCCGCGTGGGTCAGTTCATAGACCGTGCCAGCGCTGTTGGCCCCATCGCAATGGGTGGTTGCGTAAATCTTGCCCGATGCCAGGAGGAGATTGCGGAAACTGCCCGCAATGCCCCACCCCGGCAAGCTATAAAGCACGGCGAATGCCCAGCCACTGCTCGAGTGAGTCAACTCAAAGACGGTTCCGCCACCGTTGGATCCGCCTTGGCCACCATCGGTAGCCGCGCCATACAGCCTGTTGGAGCCGTCGAGGATGACGCCCGCATACGGAGTTCCGCCGTCACTCTGCAATTGAAAATGATGGAGAATGTTCTCTGTCCAGCCAGAAGTCGACGGCACCAACTGGAAAACGGTGTCGTACCCGTAAATGCCTCCTGCAGAAGTTGTGCCGTACAGGTTGCCCGCCTTGTCGAGGGTTACACCTGCCACGGGATCTGCCCCGTCCGTCCCTGCCCCGAAACTATGCAAAACTTCTTCGGTCCACGCGCCGCCTATCGTCGTGGGACGAACTAGCTTGAAGATCGTGCCACCGCCGCTGGCGCCGCCCGAGAAAGTTGTGCCGTAAAGATTCCCGGACGAGTCCTTAACCAGTGTGCCCTGCGGATCCGCTCCGTCGACCCCGCCGGTGAAGCTGTGAAGCACGGTCTCCTTGCCTTTCTGCGTGACTTCGAAGACCGTTCCTGCCCCGAAGGTGCCTCCTGCGGCAGTGGTCCCGTAGAGATTGCCCCCGAGTAGCAGTAGTCCCGACTCGGGATCCGCGCCGTCCGTTCCGCCAGTGAAACTGTAGACGACACTCTGCGTGCCGCTGGCGTTAATCTTGTACACCAACCCAGCTCCAGAGGCCCCGCCAGAACTCGCCGTGCCATAGAGGTTTCCCGATGCAGCGACAACGCCGGCCAGCGGATTTGCACCGTCCTTGCCTCCGGTGAAACTGTACATGACGCTGAAGGTCTGGCCGTGTGCTTCTTGGCTGATGATCGCGGCTACGCCAAACGCCATCGCAAATGTCAACAAACACCTCTTCGCAAATGTCGATTCAACTCTCATGAGGTGCATTTCTCCGTCCCCGCCGTGGCGACTTGTGGCGGTGCCAGACCGCCGGACGTTACTACACTCTCAAGCAGCGATCAAGTTAAATGTCGGTTACAAGTTGCGGATAGACTTCCTGCGAGGCGATGCCCCAGACAAAGGTCCCGTCGAACCTGGCACCGCCACGTCGAGCGCCGGTCCTCGGATGTTGGGATGCAGACCCGAGACACTCACGCGGCGAAAACTTCAAGTGCCAGGGTCGTGCGTAGCCGAGATACGCTCTGGCGAGCACACTAATCCGCGAGAATCGGCAAGGTCATACTTTCAGGCGGTCAGAGGTGACGGGGCTAAGTCACCATCCAGAAAGGTGCTGCACATGTCGGCTCAGAATCGCAAACTGTCGGAGTCGTTAACTAGAAGCCTTCGTCTCGGAGGTTTGACGATTGGCGCGCAGCAACAATCGAGAACACACCCTGCCCTCCGCTTCTCGAATGACCACTGAATCCGTTTCCTACGACTTTTGTGCTTTGACCCACATCGTCACAGAACTGGCAATTGCCATGACAAAAAACAGCATGGCCCCGTCGAGGAAGCTCTTGTAGGAAATCGGTATTTTCCCCCCCGCAGACGACACGGGGAGCACGAAAACACCTATCACGGTGAGCCCCCTTGTGATTAAGGCAAGGATCGCGCTAATTATGCCGATCCAATAGGCTGCACTGCATATTTGCTTCTCCAAGTTCAATCTCCTTTTTCGTGGATTTCCAGAGGAGAGCCCCACTTGACTGGCACTACACCATCACCACAAACTTCCTTGCATGTGTGTGCCAGGATTTCCACGTTCCCTGGATTTGCGTAAATATACACCCAAGCACTTCCTTTTTGACTAGAAACCGGGGGACTGCGCATCCCTCGCCGATCCAGACAAATAGCGGTTCGATACCGATTAGGCGTAGATAAATGTACAGCTGTCCCCGGTGAATACACCAGGTGGAGCCAGTGAAAGCAGCCGTAACTGTCCCGGCCTCCAGGTTTCGAAGAAAGTCTCCAGTTTCGTTGGAGGTACCCGGCGAAGAAAATCTGGCAGCCAGTTTGGTTGTAGCTCGGCGCGCGGGCGGAGATGAAAAAGGCAGGCCGTCATAGCCCTAAAATCCGTACCTCGCCACCACTCTCTTTTCGTGTTTGCCGAAATCGTCGGCAAAGTCTTTGTTGTCGTCCATGGCATGCGGCGATGCCTGATCTGCGAGCGCATTTTCAGGCCAAGGGAAGCCGCTGACCCTGCTGCGACCCCGTGCTATCCCACCCACGGAACAATGCGAACAAGGCGCGGCGTACCCTGAAACGTGCTCGTTGACCCGCATAAAATTGCGTCATAACATTCCTGCCAATGCCCACATCCGCACAACTCGTGGGTCAGACGATTTCGCATTACCGCGTCCTCGAAAAGCTANCGTCCTCGAAAAGCTAGGCGGGGGCGGGATGGGAGTGGTCTACAAGGCTGAGGATGTAAAGCTGGGGCGCTTTGTCGCTCTCAAGTTCCTGCCTGACGATGTCGCGCAAGACCCGCAAACCCTCAGCCGTTTCCAGCGCGAAGCCAGGGCTGCCTCGGCTCTCAATCACCCGAATATCTGCACCATATACGAGATTGACGACCAACACAGGCAGGCGTTCATCGCCATGGAGTTTCTGGAAGGCGCAACCCTGAAGCACGGCATCGGCGGCAAGCCTATGGAGATCGAGAAAGTGTTGTCGCTGGGGATCGAGGTTGCCGACGCGCTCGACGCCGCTCATGCGAAAGGCATCGTTCACCGCGACATCAAGCCCGCCAACATTTTCGTCACCAAGCCGGGGCACGCCAAGCTTCTCGATTTCGGGCTGGCAAAAGTAGCTCCGGTGGCAGCCCCGGCGATGGATGCGGCAGGACTGTCGGAGCCAACAATCGAATCGGGCGTCGAGCATCTGACAACTCCCGGCACGGCGTTAGGCACTGTCTCGTACATGTCGCCGGAGCAGGTGCGTGCCAAAGAACTCGACCCCCGGACGGACTTGTTCTCTTTTGGAGTAGTCCTGTACGAGATGGCGACTGGTACGCTGCCGTTCCGTGGAGAGAGTTATGGAGTGATCTTCAAAGCAATTCTGGATGGGGCGCCGACGTCGGCGGTTCGCTTGAACCCGGACGTGCCCGCCGAATTGGAGCGAATCATCAACAAGTGTTTGGAGAAAGATCGTGATCTGCGCTACCAGCACGCTTCCGAGATTCGCGGCGATTTGCGGCGGCTAAAACGGGACANACGAGACAGAGAATCCGGGGCGGCTCGAATTGTCAGTGACGCGGCTCCCAAGGGGCATCTCTTTCGACGCAGCACAGTCGCAACCGTGTCGGGTCTCATTCTCTTACTGGCAGTTGTTGCGTTGTTCACCGTGGGTAGGCTTCGCGAACGGCTCCGAACTCCGATGGGTGTTCCTCGCATCGAGTCGCTGGCCGTTCTGCCTCTGCAAAACCTCTCCGGTGACCCACAGCAGGACTATTTCGCCGATGGAATGACGGATGAGCTAATAACTGGGCTGGCTAAGCTTGGGAACTTGCGCGTGATTTCCCGCACGTCCGTCATGCGCTATAAGAGCACGACTGAGCCGCTCCCACAGATCGCCCACGAACTCAACGTTGACGCCATTGTAGAAGGTACCGTCGAACGTTCGGGGAACCGCGTTCGCATTCGCACGCAACTCATCCGAGCTACACCTGAACAGCCCTTGTGGGCAGAGAGCTATGACCGAGAATTGCGTGACGTGTTGTCGTTGCAGAGCGAAGCTGCGCACGACATTATCGAGCACATTCGGGGCAAGGTATCCAAGGAGGAGCACTCAGCCGCTGTGCATCAGGTCGATCCCGATGTGTACGATCTCTTCCTCAGAGGTCGTTATTACTGGAACCGAAGGACGAAAGCGGATTTTCAAAAAGCCATCGGGTACTTCAGCGACGCGCTTCGTAAAGACCCTGAATATGCTCTCGCCTACGTCGGACTAGCGGATTGCTACAACCTCTCCGGGTCTGCGGAGGGAAAAAAGGTGGCAGAAAAGGCGGTCGCCCTGGACGACTCGCTGGCAGAGGCGCATACCTCGCTGGCTTACGCAAAACAAAACTTTGACTGGGATTTTGCGGGTGCCGAACGGGAGTTTCGACACGCTATCGACTTGGACCCCAACTACGCAATCGCCCATCAATGGTACGCGACGTTGCTCAGCGACATGGGTCGCCATCAGGCGGCGCTCGCCGAGATCAACAAGGCAATCCAGCTCGACCCACTCTCCGTGAACGTGANACACGGCTGCCGCGTGGCTCTTCTATTTCGCCCATCAGTTTGATCGAGCCGAGAAGCAGGCACGAAATGCTTTGGAACTCGACCCAAATTCTTATCTTGCCCATAACATCCTCGGCTATGTGTACCAAGCCACTAGCGCCTACGAAGCCTCTTTTCAGGAACAGGAAAAAGTGGCAGCACTGACAGGCAACGACGAGGTGCGCTCCCGTGTCGCGGCTCTGAGGCAGGCTTTCAGGGCTGGCGGAGAGAAGGAAATGTATCGGGAGAAGCTGAAGTGGCTTCAGAAGTCGGGCAAAAGCCAGTTTCTTCCCACGGTGGCAGCATCAGAGCATTACGGTCTGGCGATTGCGTATGGTCACCTTGGCGAGAACGACCGCGCTTTTGAGCAACTGGAACAGTGTTATCGCGACCGCAGATTCGAAATGCTCATTCTTAAGACTGACCCCGATCTCGATCCTCTGCGCACTGATCCGCGTCTGCAAGACCTTGTGCGTCGGGTCGGTCTGCCTCAGTGATAGCGCCGAGCGGACTCAGGTAGCGTTACACCGCCACAGTACAAGGTCGCTCGACAGGCTGCTTCGCCGGAGCCAGCGCGATCAAGGCTACGCCGATGATAGCGAGCACAGCAGACCCGATCAATTCTCTGCGAGGCTCGGCTTCCAAGGTCCAGATGATCTTCACCTGATTTGGCTCGGAGTAGTCGGCGAACTCTTCAGATGAAATAGGCTTCATGACCACGTCCGCCAGCCACGGCTGACACACGGTACCTGCGACAAACCAGCGATCAGGCTCCTGGGCGAGTGCACCCCAGCCCATTCCGAGCATCACTGGGACAAAGCCGAGCGACCAATCCGGTGCTATCGCCTTAGCGCCTAAGATCACGCCGCGCATCCAGAAAATCGCACGGACCAGCCGTGCGGTTCGCAAGTCGAATGTCTGTGCTGTCTGAAATACCAGCGCCGCCGGAGCACGAATCACAGTCTGGTGGCGAATTCGCAAATCCGGATGAGGGATGAACCGGTCGAGCAGAGACGCTACCGAATGTGCTTCTGGCTTACTCAGGGCACTCATCAGCTTTGACTGAGCACATCGCGGTAGAACTTCACTGCCTTGCCCATGTCGGCGACAAACTTGATCGCGTACTTCAGTTGTGCTCCTTGCATTTGAACCCTCCTCCCGTGCTGCGCTCTGCTCGTTGTGTACAACCGTTGTCCAGCGATAAGCCTCGCTCATCCGACTATTGAGGTTCGGGTGTCGGAACGTCCGACTTCACATCGGTGTTGTGGTAGGCAACAATCTTCCATTCGCTTTTTTCCTTCACTAGGACTTGCAGCAAGCGCGTGCGAAGGCATCCCTTCGCATCTGCGCTCGTACCGGGAGACAGCTTTTGAAATCCTGTCACCGATGTAAGCACTTCCACTACGGCAACGTCGGGTCGGACGAACTTCAGTGAAACGATGTCCTGTTTGAGAGTGCTTCCGCGGAACTGCCCCTTGAAGATATAGTCGTGCCTCTCAATGAACGCCTGACGCCCAGTGAAGAATTGTCCTCGGATGTTCGTGAACGTGCCGTCCTCGGCAAAATGACGCGAGTAGGCGGCGGCATCTCCGGCATTCCAAGCGGCGATCTCTTCTTGGATGATGTTCCGGACAGCCGTTTCATCAGGCGAGGATTGGGGCATGGCAGCGATGGCGGTTATGACAATGGCGACAACTAGCGCGTAGCTCATGGCAGCCTCCGGGCGGATGGATAGTCATTATTGATTCCGTTCCCCACTAAGTCCACCGATGGTATTGGCGTTATTGTTCCATAACCTCGTGGCATTCTTCACGAACTGTCTTCATCTTGTCCGCCGGAGGCATGACGAATTTCTCCCCCGGACGTGAGGACATGGCTCGCAGGCACTGCTCAAATGCGGGCTTGTTGAAGAGGAACAGGATCATCGCTGGCTCACTGGAGGCATTTCTCGACTCCTATCCAATTCCCGTGTGGAATGAAAACCGTTGCTCCTGTGCCCGCATTGTATTGCCGACCAGCCAGTGTCACACGCACCGCCCCCTTGTGCACGAATATGACTTCATCTTCGTACAGGCGCTTGTGCCTGGGAATCCGGTTTCCCGGCGGCATCTCCTCCGTGCCAACCACGAGGGTATTGGACCCAGTGCTCAGAGGATCGACCTTGAAGATGAGCGGCTTGTCCCCAAGTAGCATCCAACCATCCACAGGATGGGCGCACGCTGGTCGGCGGGAACTTCTTCGAGTTGAACCACCTCGCGCTTGCCGCTTCGAAGAGCTGCTCTTCCAGCGGCGGCACACACATTTTGTACCCATTGCGCGTCGTTTCCGAGCATGGACACCAAGTACGGCTGTCCGTCGAGGATGGTCACAACCACCGGTAGCGAGCCCGTGCGCCCTGACTTTCGTCCCGTCACTTCCAATGTCGTGAGGTAGTCGGGCGCAACACCCGACGAGAGTATGGCAACCCACGCTTTGTTCAGAATCCTCGCGATCCGGTTGGGGCGCTGCCCACGGTACAGCCATCGCTTGAAGCCGCTTAGAGTCGTCTAAGCCTCAGCGCGTTCTATCGCACCAGAAGCGGCATGGAGGCAAACACCGCAAGCATCACATAGTAGACGGTCCCCGAAACCGGGTCTCGGCTGGCAAGGTACTGGCGAATCGTTAGGCGTCGAAGCCAGAGCATAAACCCGAACTCCGCGACGAGCAGGAGGAGGAGCGCGATGCACCCCACTCCAAGCCGGGCAGACGCTGCTGCCGGCACAGCGAGGCGCATAACTACCCACCGCGCCGCCACAATAGTGATCACGAGCATGATAGGTGCTTCCATCAGTTCCGCTGTTCTCGTGCCGACGCGTGGGACAACCCACAGCGTGCGGACAGTTCCGAGGACGAAGCCTGCCCCGAACACCAGAAAGAAATAGAGCACGCCAGCTTCTATGGTCTGCATGACGTTCGCTGCCCAGCCCGTGGCATCGGCTCGTTGTCGATGCGAAGTGGCGCGAGGCGTACCATTGGGCATGAGCAGGATACGCCCAGAATAGCTCGACACACACTACCGTGATCGCTTGGCTGTTGGTGTGGGCGTGCCCTCGTTCCTGGGCGGTTGAAGGATGAAGCGCGAAGAGTTCGTCAAGGTTGCAGAGGAATCCTTGGATTCGCTGCCGGAAGAATTCCGCAGCCGTATCCAGAACGTCGCGATTCTGGTTGAGGATTTCCCGCCGAACCAGTCACCATCCCGACCGGGACAGCAAAGGCGATTGCTTCTAGGCATCTTTCACGGCGTGCCAGCGACGAAGAAGAGCGTCNNTCTTTGATCTTGCAATGGGTCCTGCCCACATCGTGCTTTATCAGAAGAACATCGAAGCGGTCTGTTCGAGCGAGGCAGAAGTCCGCCAGCAAATCCGGCAAACGCTCATGCACGAATTGGGGCACTACTTCGGCATGACCGAGGAGCAACTTAGGGATGTGTAGGGCTAGGGATGGCTCCTGTGAAGTTTAAGAGCAAAGATTATGGAACCGAACATACTAACGCGACTGAAGAAGGTAGCGGGCAAGCAGACCACGACCCTGACCCACTATGGACNGCAAGACCGGGCAGCCCCACGAAGTCACGATCTGGTTTGTTCTGGACGGCGAAAGGTTCTACATCGGCATCGCGAACGTAAACCGCCAGTGGGTGCGCAACATCCAGAAGACGCCGCGTGTCAGGCTCTCCATCAGCGGCGAGACCTTCGATGAAGGCGAGATCACGAACAAGGGTACAAGCGCGGTCACAATCGCTTCGTTGACCGCGTCGGATGAGTTCACGCGGTGGGCAGCGGCGCGGCCCCGTGTGGCGGAGCTCNTGGCGGCGGGGGCCAAGTGCACCTTCTCGGTGACCTTCACGCACTATGCGGCGACACCGAGCGGAACCAGGCCTTGTGGGGCGACGGTAGCGGCCAAAGGGAAGTGCACGTTCCAGGTGACCTTCACGCCGACAGTCACTGGAACGATCAAAGGAGCGGTTGACATTGTGCACGACGCTCCGGGTAGTCCGCAGGTCGCCGGTCTGACAGGCACAGGACAGCAATCATCAACTTCGATTCGCCGTTGCCGACAATGCGAAAGCTACCTCGATTACTCACTACAAGGAGTTTCTCGATACGAATCACAGGTTAGCCGGGAGTTGTGTCCGAGCCGCGGTAGTGCAACGTCAAATCGCTATTTCAAGAGATGTTCTTGGCCGTGCGCACCACAACCGACGTGCCGGGAGCGAGTTCGTCGCTTGCAGGCACTACGACCAGGTCCCCATCTTTAAGATCTCCGAAGACCTCAGTTTTTCCGCCTGCGGTAGCGCCGGTCTTCACGTCCACCCAGTAAGCTTTACCATCACGAATACTGATCACGAAAGTGCGCTGCAGGTTTGTGGTGATCGCGGTGGCTGGGACAAACAGCGTCGGATAACCGCGCTGAACCGGCCATTGTACGTTTGCAAATGTCCCGGGCGTGATCTGTGCGTTGTGTACGTCAAGTTCGACAGCCATCGTTCGAGTGTTCTGATCAATGTCGTGGGAGATACGTGCGATCGGCGCATGGAAAACCTGGCCTGGATAGGCCGGAATGGTGAACGCAACGAATTCTCCTCCGCGGACTCCTGAAACGTACTGCTCCGGTACAGGCACAACCAACCGCAGTCGGCCGATATCCTCGATTCGTACGATCGGTTGTGACCCGGCCTGTCCGGAGGAGGGCCCGACCAAGGCACCCGGATGCAAATTGCGCTCGGTGACAAGCCCATCAAAGGGCGCGCGGATCTGGAGGTAAGCCTCAAGCTGCGTGACGCTGCGTAAGGCGTCTTGTGCAGCAAGCACGTTGTGTTGAGCGGCTTCCACCTGCGCCTGGTCCGCAGCTGCAGTTTGTTCGGCAACCAGCAAATCGTTGCCTGCTACTACACCGGGCGTTTTTGCCGCCGATGCCAGGTGCTCGTACGTTCCCTTGTCGGAGATGAGCTTGGCCTGAGCCGCCGCGAGATGTGATTGAGCAGTTTGCAGATTTGCTTCAGCCTGGGATCGCTGGGCGAGCAACTCGGGAGCCGAAAGTTGAACGATCAGTTCACCCGATTTGACGTGAGATCCCCGATCCACCGAAATCTTGTCAATGAAGCCTGTCACCTTAGGAAATATCGCGACCGCTTCGTAAGGACTGGTTTGTGCAGGAAGCGACAACGTCGTGTTGAGCTTCTGCGATTCCACCGCAACTACGTTTACCATCGGCGAAGAACCAGAGCTCGAAGACTTCTGCGATTGAGACCCAGAGGTTCCGCCGCACCCGATAGAGATAATCACCGCGAACCCGGCAATAGCTAGCAAAGGGCAACGCAGGCTCATTAGCTTACCTCCGGCGCGGAAGTCACAAAATCTGGATCATCTGGGTCCAACGTCGGGGACTTGATTGATGCGTGCCGCTGCACGATGGAGAAGATAGTCGGCAGGACGAGCAAGGTGGCAGCCGTCGCAAACAGCAAACCGCCAATGACAGCGCGGCCCAATGGTGCTACCTCTTCGCTACCGCGTCCTATGGCGAGCGCCATTGGAATCATGCCGGCGATCATCGCAACACTCGTCATTAGGACTGGACGGAGGCGCTCGGCAGCAGCATTTCGCGCCGCAGTAGTCGCATCTTGGCCGACCTTACGATTCTTTTCGGCAAATGTCACCAGCAGGATGGCGTTCGCGACTGCAACGCCAATCGCCATAATTGCTCCCATGAAGCTCTCCAAATTCAGACTGGTTCCCGTGATCAGCAGCATAGTCACGACACCAACCAACACTGCCGGCGTGGTGGATGCAACGATGAGCGCAAGACGGGCAGACTCGAAGTTCGCAGCCAGTATGAGCAGAATAACCAGGATCGCAACACCCAGTCCGACCGTGAGATTTCCAAATATCTGACTCATTGCGCTGATCTGGCCGCGCACCTGAACAGTGACGCCCCGCGGCGGAGCACCAGCCTGTGAGATTGCCTTCTCGATGTCAGTTTTAGCTCGGCCGAGATCAACTTTCGAGAGATTGGCTGAAAGCGCGACCTGCCATTGTCCATTCAGGCGGTCCAGTTCGCCTGGGACAGTATCCGAACGCACCGAAGCGACCTGATCAACGAGCGGATCAGCTCCAGTGCTGCTGGCCACGGGAATCGTCTGGATGTCCTTGATAGAAGTCATTTCCGGTTGCGGAATCTGGACCTGTACCTGATAGCTGACACCCGATTGGGAGTCGCGCCAATAGTCCGGCGCAACAAAGCGGCTGGAGGCGGTTGCGGAAACCACTGCCTTGCCCACCTCGTCGGCAGTCGTTCCCAGTTGTCCAGCCATGACGCGGTTTACATTGATCGAAATCGTCGGATAGTGCAGCGGCTCTTCATAACCGAGGTCCCGCAGTTCGCTCACTCTACTCAGTTCTTGCTGCAACTTAGTCGTGTAATTCACCACATCGTTGTATTGCGGACCGTGGACGGCAACCTCGATCAGGGACGGACTACCGAAATTCAGTGTCTGGCCGATAAGATCGCCCGGATCGAACGAAAAGTATGACCCGGGAAATTGCTGCGGCAAGACGGTACGCAGCCTGTCTTCAAGATGGTGTAAAGAGATCGAAGCTCCCGGCCGTAGTGCGATATTCATTACCGCTTCATGTGGCCCGCTAGTCCAGAGGAAAACCGTATTGATTGGGTAAGACGATCCCTGCATACCGACATAGCTGAGTGTGGCTTCGATATTGCCTTGGCCGGCTTCGCGGTTCACAACGTCAAGAACGTGGCGTGTCAATTCCTCTGTGATGGGGACTCGCGTGCCATCAGGGGCATCGAAACGCAAACGAAATTGGCTGGCAGCTGCCGAGGGAAAGATCTCACGGGCCTGTCGCGGCAAAATGAAAATCAGAACCACTGCGGCGACAATCGCGTAGGTCGCAAGCACCAGGGACTGTCGTTTCATGATCCGGTTCAGCGTCGAGACGAACCTTTGTCGGAAACGATCAAAGCGCTCATCGGCCGAGTGATGTGCCTCGACAATTTCCGGCTTCAATATCCAATTGGAAAGCACCGGCACCAGCGAACTGGAGAGCAGATACGACGCTCCCATCGAAAAACCAACCGCCAGCGAGAGAGGAACGAACAAGGCACGGGCAGGGCCCGTCATGAAGAACGACGGTAGAAAGACTGCCAAGACGCTGAGCATTGCAAGCAAACGTGGGATCGCAACTTCGCCGCTCGCATTCAGTACAGCCCGCGCCTTTGGCTCGCTCAGTGCGAGATGCACATGAATGTTCTCCATCAACACCGTACCTTCATCCACAAGCACGCCGACTGCTAACGCCAACCCGCCGAGAGTCATGATGTTGACGGTTTCGCCGACCGCCCAGAGCGCCACCACTGCAATCAACAGCGCGAACGGTATGGTGATCAACACAACCAGCGAACTGCGCCAGTCGCGAAGAAACAGCAGCAGTGTCAACCCGGTTAGAAGTGCGCCTAAGGCGCCTTCGCGCAGGACGGAAAATAGCGCATCGCGGACGTACTGCGATTGGTCAAACTCGTACGTGAGCTTGATGTCTTCCGGAATGAGCGACTGGAAGTTCGGCAGGCTGCGTCGAACCTCGTTCACGACCGTAATCGTGGAAGCATCGGGGCGTTTTGTGACCGGGATGTAAACCGTGCGCTTGCCGTTAATCAGGGCGTAGCCCGCCAAAATGTCTGAAGAATCGGCAACGCTGCCAACATCCCTCAGATAGACGGCAGGACCGGCGCCAGTTCGCAGCGGTATGTCGAGCAAATCGGTAATCTGATCAACAGTGGAGTTGGTCGTGACCAGCGTCTGGTAGTTGCCGATATTCGCGTTGCCGGCAGGTTCAATGCTGTTCCCCGAGAGCAGCGACTGCACCACATGGTTCGGCGACAAGCCGTATGCGTGCAGTTTGTTCGGATCGACGCTAATCACAATCGTGCGTTGGTTCCCGCCAAACGGAGGCGGGGAAGATACGCCAGGCAAGGTCGCAAATACCGGGCGCACGCGATTCAGCGCCAGATCCTGAATTTCTCCAAGCGTTCGGGACGGGCTGGAAAACACAAGGTACCCAACCGGCAGAGTGCCAGCATCGTAGCGGATCACGAACGGTGACACTGTTCCGGGCGGCATGAACGCGCGAGCGCGATTCACGTACGAGATCGTCTGCGCCAGCGCCTGACTCATGTCCGTACCGGGGTGAAACGTCAGCTTGATGAGCGCGTTGCCCTGGATTGACTTCGCCTCGACGTTCTCAATCCCGTTGATATAGAGAAAGTGGTACTCGTAGTAGTAGGAAAGAAATCCTTCCATCTGCTGGGGACTCATACCGCCATACGGCTGAGCGACGTAGATCAGCGGGAGGTTAAGGTCAGGGAAAATGTCGATCCGGGTGCGAAGCAAGGCGAGGATGGAAGAAACCGCCAACGCGATGACGATGACCATTACGCTAGTTGGCCGCCTGAGTGCCGCACGAATAAGCCACATATGAAATCCTCTTTAAATGTCCCTACGGTTGACCGGCCACCTGAGCGAGAAACGGCGTGAGGTCGCCGCGGGCGGCAGCCACTGCGGCCATGGCCCGCCAAACGTTCAAGCGAGCAACCGCATCATCGGCCTCAGCCTGAACTAGCACACTCTCAGCGGCAGCGACATCGACTACGGTTGCAAGTCCCGCTTGAAACCGCGCCCGCTGCTGCCCCTCGCTTTGCTGCGCGGCTGCCAATTCAACGGGAGTGTTCAACGCCGCCTGCCGGGCTCCAGACAGCTGGGCCTGCGCCTGCTGCACTCCGGCCGAGAGGTCATCGACGAGCTGCGCGTAGGTTGCCTGCTCGGCCCGTACGTTTGCCGCCTGTACCTTCTTTTCAGCGCGCACACGGAAAAAGTCGAAAGCAGGAAACGTCAGCTGCACACCGGCGGCCCAGTTCATCGTGTTGGGTGCAAGGCCGTTTGTTCCGCCCGGAAAGATTCCGCTGAGATCTGTCCCCGATCCCCGCCCTGAGAGAGCGGCGAGAGCATTGAATTGCGGTACGTAAGAACGCGCCAGGGCCGAGAACTGTGCTTCCTGTTGATTCACCAGCGCCGCTTCTCTTTGCGCCGCAGGATGGCTCGCAATCGAAGGGGCATTTGGCGGTTCTGATGGTCCCGGGACGAGCAACTGTGCGTAGTCGAGTTCGACTGTTTGACTTCCAACGAGATCACCCAGCGCTGCACGGCGCACTTCAACACTCGTTTGAGCCTGTATCAGCTGCGTTCGCGCCAAGGCTAATTGCGCATCCGCCTGTGCCGCGTCTGCGCCCGGACGCAGTTGATTGTCCACTAAGACATGCACGGCTTTGGCAAAGACCTGCAATCGATCCACATTGGCCTGCGCAGTCGTCGCCAGTTGCTCAGCTGCCGCGAGATCAAAATAAGCATTAGCAGTCAGGACTCCGACGTCGAGTTTCGTCAGCGCAAATCCGGCGTTTGCCGCCTGAGCACCCTGCTTCGCAGCGTTTACCTGAGCTGCTCGCAATCCGAAGTCGAACGGTTGCCATGAGATCAGAGTCCCGCCTGCGCTGCTCCATGCCGACCGGGTGTTATCGCTGGCGATCACAGGACCAGAAATCGGCGGAACAATCCCTTGCGGAAGCAGTAGGCCGTAGATGTTGTTTGCCGTCGCCCGATTGGTCTGCCACAACAAGTCAGCGTGGGGGTAGTACGCAGAACGCGCTACGACAATCGCTGCTTGGGCCGAATTCCGTTGCTCAAGGGCGGCACGCGTCCTTGGATAATTGGCTTCGGCTGCATCGATTGCTGCTGACAGGGTCAGCTTTTGAACGTGAGGCTGGGGCGTGGCAGTCTGTTTCGTCGACGGCTCGGACACGACTGGATCGGTCTGTGCTTCAACATGCGAGCAGAGCGTGCTTGTTGCAATGCACAGAAGCAGAAGATGCCAACGCGCGCTCATCTGACGCTAGCCTTCCGCGGATTCTTGGCAGACCGCGCACCGAGAACGTCTTCGAAAAGTTCGCTGAATAACTCTTGGACGCGGTGCTTTGCTATTGCGAGCGCCTTCCGGCCTTCCGGCGTGGCGCGGTAGACTCGCCGATCGTTGGGTCTACTTCTCTGCAGTGAGCGCAACAGGCCCTTCTTTTCCATCGAGTGCAGAAGTGGGTAGAACATGCCGGGACTGACCTTGTAGCCATGACGTCCCAATTCTTCAATCATTCCCAAACCGAAAATTGGTTCTTTGACGGCGTGATGCAGCACGTGTAGGCGTATTAAGCCGGAATATAGTTCTCGATGCTCTCCCAGAGGGCCGGCTACGGAATTTTGCGCCATAGTCTAATTGAGTTGACGAATCTCGATACTACACTCGCAACCGAGGCTGTCGCAAGCGGTTGTGGATGGAACAGCTACAACTCGCGGTTTATGGCGTGGGGGTTTGTACGCTCGACATTTACCGGAAGAACTTAATGGAACCGGAAAGCGCACGTCATCGAGAAGCGCAGCTGCGAATACCCGAAAGGGTGCTGAGAACAGCGTTCACTTAAGCCCCACGGCAGAAAAAGCATTCTGCGCTTCCGGGCTGGTCATGAATGTGGTCCAGACGAAACTGCTGCGTTCGTTTTCAGCCATTAACATGGTGATGCCAACGTCGATGCCAACCACGTCGGGATCATACCAGCCAGTCAGGGGATTGAAAGCATCGACGAATCCATAGCGCTGCCACGCCTGGGGATACTGGGCACGAGCGTTGCGCAGAACCGCGATGCAATCCGCGGGCAAGAACGGGAGAGAACCTCCGGCGGCGCAGGGCACGATGCTTCCATCGATTGGCCCCATCGGCGGCGGGCCACCCCACGCAGTGTACCCCTTGGCTGAATCGGAGGCGGTGATACCCCAGAGGTTCGTCCCGTAATCCGGGAACTGGGGCTGCAGCGAAAGGCAGAACAGTTTGTGCACCTGCGTGGCTGTCACAGAATTATTGAAGTAGTTCGCGTACTTGTCCTGCTTGTTGCGGAAATCGAACCAGGCGTGCGAGTACTGGTGTATGAAGAGCGGCGCCGTGAGATTGGTAATGTACGTGAGCCCCTGGTAGGTGAAACTGGGCCGAGTGAAGGCATCCCAGGCAGAAGCCGGGACCGGGTTGGTGGTCGAGCTGATGGCGAGCAGGTACAGCATCATGAGCTCGCTGTAGGTGTCCCAGCGCGCCGAGAGGAAGCCGCTTTCCGGCGTCCATCCCATGGAGAACGCGGAGCCGCCATTGAGCATCCATGGCCAGTTGACGCGCTGGTAGATCTGCG
>OCOJ01034602.1_pt2 | contig 26343 bp, 24 predicted proteins | sample 1539251 | NCBI WGS metagenome assembly OCOJ01 (sample SAMN01911457, study PRJEB22624) | soil metagenome | biome: Soil | place: Malaysia | collected 2012-04-30 | depth RA_metagenome m
GCCTTCGGCAATCGCGCTAAACAGGTCCAGTTCGATCGCGGTTTTCAACGCCGCGGAATGCTGGTAGGCGCTCAATGTGTTAAAGATCCGTTCCGGCGTCGGCCGGACGGGCTGCGTTCCTGTGGCCATTCGACTTGCTCCTTGGGTTGTGGGTCGTCTGCCTGAAAGGTTCAGACCAATGGAGAATTCCCTGTGGCTCCCACGCCAGGGCAATTGTAAGCCAGATTGCTCCCGCTCGCGAACCAGAGCCGCGCGAAGGGCGATCAGCGGCGGCGCTTGGCTTTGATCAGCACGTCCACCGCGTCCGGCCTCCCGTTCCAGAAATCCAGCCGGATGCGGCCGTCCGGCAACTGCGACACCTTGGCGGGAATCGAGCTATCCAGCAGATACCATCCTTCGGGCAGCACCACGGCGTTGCGCGCTCGGCCCAGGCTGCGGTCGAATAACAACTCGTCTCCTTCCAGACGGTAGCTCACCGGAGCGGTGTACGTCTCCCAAATGCGCAGGCGCACGGACTGTCCTGGCTTTACAGCAGGAAAGGGAATCACCACCACCTTTGCCGCCGGATCCACGTTTTCGCCGGCCTGAATCTTTGCCGCTGCCAATTCGGCTCCGGTCATCTCTTTGGTTTCCAGTCTTTCTCCCGTGTCCAGGATGTAGGCGGAAGGATTGGAAACCGTGCTGCCGGTGCGCACCACGTTGAGATAGTTGTCCGCGCCGGGGCGGGACTCCGTGTAGTCGTGGTACAGGCGAAACGCGTGGGTTTCCGGCTGCTGGAGGAAGTAAACGATATCGCGGTCCTGATGCGCGCGTTCGGAAAGGCGAGCCCGCTCCGGTTCGCCCTCGAATGGCGCTTCCCAGCTTCTTGCCGAGCCGGAGGCCCGCGGCTTGGCCACCTCGCCCGTCTGCGCTCCCGGCCGGGCTTTGACCACCAGCGGCGCCTGCGCGCCTGTCGCATTCAGAAAGCTGACAGCAATTCGCCCATCCGGCTCCGCCAGAACTTGCGAGGGAATGTTGCAGGACACGAGCTCGTATCCGGCCGGCAGCACCACGCTGTTTCGCGGAATGCCCAGGGGGCGGTTAAACACAATCGTGTCCCCCTCACGGTAGTAGCTTTTCGCGTCCTTGTAGGTTTTCAGGATCAGCAACCGTCCCTGTCCTTCCGCCGGCACCGGCCGCGCCAGATGCACCTTGATGTAATCCACCGCAGTGTCCGCGCCCTGCATTAGCGGGTCCTTGGCCGCTTCCGCTCCACTCACGACCTCGAACTGCAGTGGTTCGCCGGTCATCGCGTCCATCACGGACTCGTCACTGGCCACGCTGCCCTTGCGGATGGGATTGAAGTAATACTTCGCCCCGGCAGTCGTCGCCGTCACCTGGTAGCGGATGGCGAAGCTGGCGCTTTCCGGCGTGAGAAGTTCGTAGCGTGTGTACGCGTCCGTCTCCGTTTGCCGCCCGGCCTCGGAAGCAGAAGAGGCCGCCGCGGGCGCGCCTGTTCCTTGCGCGAACGCGATTCCGGCAGAGCCGAGCGCGGCAAGCCACAGGGCTATTGCTCTGGACATGCAAACCTCCATCCCGCAGGGGAGTTGCTCACTGCGGCCGCGATTCTACACCGCTGGCGGCGCTGCTGCCTGCGGACCGGCGGCCCATCCGGGGCATCGAATTCCGGACGAAGGTGGTATACGTAAGCCAGGTGAAATCATGAGCGAACCTCTTCCCGTCGTCTATCTGGCGCGGCACGGCGAGACTGCGTGGAGCATTTCCGGGCAGCATACCGGACGCACCGACCTGCCGCTGACCCCGCAGGGTGAACGGAATGCGATTCAGTTGGGGGAGCGATTGAAGGGCCTGCGCTTCACGCGGGTTCTGGTCAGTCCGCTCACACGCACTTCGCGCACCTGCGCACTGGCGGGTTTTGGCGGCGTGGCACAGCGCGACGACGATCTGCTGGAATGGAATTACGGGCAGTATGAGGGCCGCCGCAGCGCGGAGATTCACGCCGAGCGTCCGGACTGGCAGCTTTTCCGCGACGGCTGTCCGGGAGGCGAGTCACCGGCGGATGTCGCCGCGCGTGCGGACCGGGTGGTGGGACGCGTGCGCAGCGCCGGTGGAAACGTGCTGCTTTTTTCCAGCGGGCACTTCTTGCGCATGCTCGCGGCGCGCTGGCTGGGGCTGGAACCCGCGGCGGGCCGCTTCTTTCTGCTGAGCACGGCGAGCCTCAGCGCGCTCGGCTACGAGCACAATCTCGCGCAGCCGGTCATCCGCCTCTGGGACGACACGCGGCACGTCGGAGATTCGTAGAGACCACGCACTTCTTCCGCGAGCCGGTACACCTCGCCCATCCCTCCCGCGCCCAGCGGCGCCTGAATCTCGTAAGGACCGATGCGGGTGCCCGGCGACGGACTCATGTGCGCCGCAAATGAGAGCAGCAGGGTTCTGCACCTGATTTGCCCGCCGTTCAATGCTCACATCCCGGCGTGATTGACATCACTGTGATAACTGACGCGTCCTGCCAGCATGAAGCGAGGAGAAAGGAGCGGAAATGCCACTTCGTGAGACGTCCGGCGTCCTGCGGCGGGAGCACCAGGAAATACTTCGTCTGGCGGAAAAGTTCGGCGAAGCCCTGGCCCTGGCAGGGGACGAGGATTTTGCCGCCCGGCAGAAGGGACTGGCCGAGCTGCGCGCCTTGCGCCCCGGCCTTCTGGGCATCTCCCGGCATTGCGCGTGCGACGGCGGCACGCTGGAACCGCCGTATTTCTGCCACCTGGATGGCGAAAGGTACGAGCAGATGGATATGCAGCACAGGTGCATTCATCGCCTGATCTTGGTCTTTCTGAGGGAACTGCTCTACTCCACGGCCGACTCCATCACCGAAGCCGTGCCGCAAGGCGAAGAGCTACTGAAGAGAATCCGGGAGCACATCGCCTACGAACAAGACCTGCTCGACTACGCTGAGGAACTCTGCGCGGTGGCCACGTGATTTTCTGAAAGTGGCATCGGCCGCGCGAGCATGGATTTGCCGGGCTCGTCCGCTGGCCTCAAGAGCGTGCCGGGAGGCGGCTCGCCATGACACAGTCACGCGTCGCCGTACTGCGCACTTCTCCAGCCACGGTCATTCCGGACTATGGCCGGCTGATGCGATTGGCCGGCTACCAGCAGTTCCTGCCTAAAGGGAACGAAACCGCGCTGAAGATCAACATCAGTTGGCATTTTTTCTATCCCGCCTGCTCAACCACGCCGTGGCAACTGGAAGGGGTGATTGCAACCCTGCTGGAGGACGGCTACCCGCGAGACAGCCTCTATGGTTGCCATAACCGCACCGTGGTGGTGAGCGCGCGGCGCGGCGAACGCGCCAATAAACACCTGCCGGTGCTGGAGAAGTACGGCCTGCGCAACATCCACCTCTACGAGAAGAGCGAGGAATGGACGCGCTACCAGCCAAAGGCGCGGATGCTGGCCCTGGATCAGGTATTCGCGCACGGCGTGCGCATCCCCAGACGCCTGATCGGCTCCAGTATCATTCACCTGCCCACCATGAAGACCCACGTCTTCACCCGCATGACCGGCGCCATGAAAAATGCCTTTGGCGGGCTGCTCTTCGAGAAGCGCCATCGCACCCACAGCCGCATCCACGAAACCCTGGTGGACCTGCTGGCCATCCAGAAGGAGNATTCATCCCGGCATCTTCGCGGTCATGGACGGCACCTTTGCCGGCGACGGGCCCGGACCACGATGCATGGTGCCTCACGTGAAGAACTTCATCCTCGCCAGCGGAGACATGGTGGCCATTGATGCCGTGGCCGCCAGGATGATGGGCTTCGATCCCCTCTCCATTCCGTTCATCCGCCTGGCCCACGAGCGCGGCCTGGGTTGCGGCGACGTGCGCGAGATCGAAGTGGCGGGTGAGGACATTTCCGGCGTCAATTTCCATTTTGAATGCGGCGATACCTTCGCCAGCCGCGGACAAAAAATGATTTACTGGGGCTGGCTGAAGCCGCTCGAACACCTCTTGCTGTGGTCGCCGCTGACCCCCTGGGCTTACGCCGCGTCTTTTCTGTATCACGATCTCTTCTGGTACAACTGCGTGGGCCGCGCGCGCGTGAAGCAGGCGATGGAAACTGAGTGGGGCAGGCTCTTCCAGCAATACGAATCCAACCATCCCCAGGAGGCGATGCACTCTTCCCCTCAACTGCGCACCGGCTAGGCGGCTGTTGGCTGTGCTGACATCATGTTTTAGGGTGCCCGTCCGCTCGTATGTCATCCCGAACCCCGCGCTTTTGGCGGGGTGAAAAACCTGCTTTTCGTCCTTCGCCCAACGATTCCTCAGGATATCAACAGAGCCGAGGCTGTTGAAGAAATGGAGTCACAGCCCCCAGCGGCTGAAGCCGCTCGCATTTTGAGGGCCTTACGGCACAGTGAAGCCATGCCCTGACGAAGTCGCGCCATTTTTCAGCAGGCTGCTAAGGTGTCGTGGGGGTTGAAAGCCTCCTCCAAAGGCCCTTTCGCGCTCATTTCCTTTGCGTTTGGTGGTCTGGCTCACGTGCTTCCGTGACTCTGCTCACAGAGACACCTCCGTTCGCGGCTTAGGCTGAAATTGACCTGCCGCAAGCTTCCAGCAGGTTCGGGACTTACAGAGGCTGCCGCAGGGACCATTCCGGGAGATGGATACCCGGCCCGGCAGGCGGAACGCGATGAAGAAGACTCTCATCGAGGAAGCTCCCGAATTGCAGCAGGCTCGACGCCACGAGCGGACGGGCGTGCCGCCTCCGCTGGTTGTGGACCTCGACGGCACGCTTTTGAAGACCGACCTGCTGATCGAATCCATTCTGGCGCTGGTGAAGCAGCATCCCGTCGAGGCTCTCGCACTTCCCCTCTGGCTCCTCAAGGGCAAAGCCCACTTCAAACGCGAGATTGCACAGCGCGCCACGCTCGATGTGGCCCGGCTTCCGTATCGACAGGAATTCTTGGATTACCTCCGGGCACAGCGCGCGCGCGGCCGTTCCATCCTTCTGGCCACGGCCAGTGACGCGCATCCTGCCCGGCAAGTGGCGGAGCACTTGCGGCTCTTCGATTCCGTTCTGGCCAGCGACGGAGTGGTGAATCTCTCCGGAGAGGCCAAGCGGGAGCGCTTGGTCGCCGAATTCGGAGAAAAAGGGTTCGATTACGCAGCCAACGGTCGGCCGGACGTGGCCGTCTGGCGCTCGGCGCGCAAGGCGATCGCCGTCAATTCCCCACCGCGCGTGCTGCGCGCCCTGGAGTCCGTGGCCGATCCCGGGATCTACTTCCAGGATCACGCGCCGGGGCTGAGCGCCTACTGGAACGTTCTGCGCCCGCAGCAGTGGTCGAAAAATCTCCTCGTTCTTGTGCCGGTGTTGGCGGCGCATCGCTTCTTCGACGTGGCGCTGGTGGCTAAGGCGCTGCTCGCGTTCCTAGCGTTCTGCTGCTGCGCCTCGAGCGGCTACCTGTTTAATGATCTCTTCGACCTGGCCGCGGACCGCCGCCATCCGCGCAAGCACCTTCGGGCGTTTGCGGCGGGCGACCTCCCGCTTTCCTATGCATTGGCCATGGTGCCGGCACTCGCCGTGCTCGGAGGCATTCTGGGGGCCTTCGTATCGCCGCTGTTTCTCTTTATGCTGGCGGGATACGTCCTGCTGACGCTCGTCTATTCGCTTTACATCAAGAAGGTGGTCCTGCTGGACGTGATCGTCCTGGCCAGCCTGTACACGCTGCGCATCGTGGCCGGCTCGGCCGCGGTGCTGATCTGGCCCTCGCACTGGCTGATGGCCTTCTCCATTTTCCTGTTCCTCAGCCTGGCGCTCGTAAAGCGTTACGGCGAGCTGGTGGTCATGAAGCGCGTGGATGGAGTCGGCGCAAAGGCGCGCAGCTACGAATTGAGCGATGCTGAACTGCTGGCCGCCAAGGGCACGGCCAGCGGATATCTGGCCGTTCTGGTGCTGGCCCTGTACCTGACCAGCGGAACTGCCAGCGCGCTTTACGGGCGGCTGGAGGTGCTGTGGCTGCTCTGTCCGCTTTTGCTCTATTGGATCGGCCGCATCTGGCTGATGGCGCACCGGGGACTCATTGAAGACGACCCCATCCTTTTCGCCACGACCGACCCGACCAGCCGCGTTCTGGTGCTGCTGATGATCGGGACCATTTTGCTGGCGCTGTAAAAGGCTCCGAGGCCCTTGGAGAGAAACCGGGAGCGCTTGCGTGAGACGACATGAATGCGATTCACACCGCGCGGCCTGAGCCGCCCCTTGCTCACCCGGAACCCCGGGGCGAGCAAGCGCCACCAAAGGGAACTGACTACAGGAAGTGTGGATGGTGGAACCGCAGGCAGTGGCTGGCCGTGCTCGCCCTGTTCGCGGTGCTGGGCGGGCTTGCGCTGCTCAAGAAAAGATCCGCATCTCCCGGAATTGAGGAGGAGAGCGCGGATCCCTTGCAGCCCTTCGCACAGGCGGCCACGCAGGGGCCACCCCCTGCGAGCATCGTCGAGTTGCAAGCATTCCGGCAAACCAGTGCCATGCGCATTCGCTCCGCCGGGGGAGCGGAGGGGAGCGCCACGCTCGTGAACCTCAATCCCGCTGTCAACGCCTGGTACGTTCTGGAGATCTCTTGGAACAGCGGCCAACAAAAAGTTTCGTACCACCTGGACAACGCCCGGCCGCAATCCCAGAAGCTGGCGCTGGACCAGAAATATCCTTCTGGAATCGTGATCCTGGAAGGGAAGACTCGGTACCCCTGCGAGCTTTTCCCCGCCGGCTCGTCCGGTCCGCTGGACGAGGCCCGAAGCTCTCAGCACATCTATGCCGAGCTGTGCGCCGGACGCATCTACCTGAGAAATCCCGCCAAGGGTCACCGCACCAATCTGGAGGCGGCCGCGGAGTTTCTGCGGGACCAGGTGTGGGGCGGGGAAAAGGTGATCATTTTGTTTCATCATCTTTTGCAAGATAGCAACCGGGAAACCGGAGAGCTTCACGCTTCGCAACAGACTCCCGCCGGTGCGCCCGCCGGCAACACGGCTCTGGAATTTCCGCGCGCGGCCGTGGTGGACCCGGGATACGCGGGCCAACTGGTAGCCTCCCGCAATCTGGAGATGGCCCTCGAAAACCGGGAGCCAGGCGGGCTGCGTCCCGGCGCCTGGTATCCGGTTCGCGGAACCCCCGGCATCTTCGTGAGCCTGCTGCAGCCGAATTTCGCCGCAGCGGAGATCCTGCAGAGCTACAAGACCGTCGTCGGCAGCCTGGACAGCGTAGAGGCCGGGGCGCTGTGTTACCTGGTGGCCATCGACCTCGACCGTTTCGATCTGGCGTACGCCCGGGGCACGGACCATCCCGCAGTCAGCTGGTCGGAACACATGCTCGCGCAGGCGCGAGTCCCCGGAACTCCCGGACCGGATGGCATAGGCAGCATCGCTCCGCTGGTTTCCACCGGGCTGATCAATCCGGAAGACGCGCGCGAGACCTTGGCAGTGTTCACCGCGGGCTTCAAGCGCACCCACGGCGCGTTTAAAGCCGGAGAGTTTGCGTTAAAGAACCATGGAACACATTACGGATTCCTGGAAGACGGCGTGGTGTTCAGCAGCCTGCAGCCCGGCCTTGCCACGATTCTTGTGCGGGCTGATGGCTTTGTGGAGATGAAAACGTGGGAGGAAGGCGACAACAAGCTGATGCCGGGGATCAAATCTGCCCGCCAGAATGGCGTCCCCATCATTGAATGGGACGCGGCGGCACAGGCGGGCGTCCCCGGTGCGCTGGTGAACCGCTGGGGGCCGGGGAACTGGTCCGGCTCGGAGGATGCCAGGCTGCGCACGATGCGCTCGGGCGCGGCGCTGCAGCAGAACGGCGCGAAGCGTTTCCTGATCTATGCGGTCTTCACCACCGCCACGCCCTCGGCGATGGCCCGTGTCTTCCAGGCTTACCAATGCCGGTACGCGATGCTCCTGGATATGAACGCCCTGGAGCATACGTACCTGGCGGTGTTTCGCCGGTCCGGTTCACAGGTGGCCTTCGAGCACCTGATCAGCGGCATGGGCGAAGTGGATAAGTCCGGCCCCGAAGGGCCCATCCCGCGGTTCCTGGGTTTCCCCGACAACCGGGATTTTTTCTACTTGATGCGCCGCAAGCGATGAAGAGGAGTCACCACCATGAGACTCGTTCACTGGACGGGGTTGGGAATCCTGCTGCTGGCGTGCGCGGCCGGCCTGAATCAATTGTCCGCTTCCAACGCCGCCTTGCGCGAACAAAACGAAATCCTGTTCGAACAATTACAGCGTGTACATGGGCTTTCGGATTCGCAAATGGATGCGATCCGCACCATCTTTGCCCGTTCCGGTGTCATCGGACAGGGGAACCCGGCGATTACCAGGCATCCCGCCTCCCCGGAGCAGTGCCAGGCGAAACTTGCGCAGATGGGAGTCCACTATGAGAACCAGGTATTTCTGAGAATCTGCAAGGCCAAGTACATGGCCCCGCTCTACGACCCTTCCAAGGAGGGGCCTGAAGATGCCAAGGCCTGCATCGATCAGTTTGAATTTCCGGATATTCCCTGCGCCTTTCCCGTGGTCTGGGTGAAGGCGCGCGAGGCGGCGGAAATCTGCACGGCCATGGGCCGGCGCCTGTGCGACGCGCACGAGTGGGAAGGCGCCTGCGCCGGTGCCCTGGAGCCGCCGGATTACCGCTTTGACCTGGCCAAGGGCGTGTCTCCCAATGTGGCCGTCGAACGCATGCGCACCGCGCACAACCAGAAATACAGCGCCACGAAATCCTGGAGCTACGGACCGGAATACAAGAAAGGAGTCTGTGCCGCCTCCAGCCAGAAGACTCCCGGATGCACCGGCGTGAATTCTGCCGTATGCGGTTCGAACACCTTTCCCGCGGGAGACTTTCCTGGCTGCGGCAGCAAACTCCAGGTGTACGACCTGAACGGCAATGCCGCGGAGCACATGAACCTGCCTCTCGATGAGAGCCAAATGGCCAGTCGGGGAAGCACGGAGCTGGGCTACACGGAAATGAAAGGAAGCTGGTTCATCTTTGACAGCTATTACGCGCACGAGGATTGGTGCCGCTGGCGCGCGCCTTATTGGCATGGCTCGCGGGTGATGGACCCGCATAGCCACGCCAACTACCACTTGGGATTCCGCTGCTGCAAGACGCTGCAGTGAAACGCTTCGCTGCCGGCGTATCCTTTGGAACTCCTTCCAGCGCGCGTTCCTTTACTGTCAGCGGGTGGGGAATAGAGCTGCCAGATTTGCCGGGATCTCCGCGGAGGCAGGAGCCAGTGACCAGAGACCACGGAGAGGACCTTCGTCGCTGAAGACGCGGCTGAGCACCGGATCCTTCAACAGCTCGTAAATGGACCGAAGCTTTCCTTCCATCAACACGATCTGGCTGACCAGGCGGATGCCGTGGCTGTAATCGGCGTAAGCGGCGCCATGAACCGTGCTCAAGGGCTGAATCGGCGCCCCTTCCGCTCGCTGCCAGCCGTAGATGGCAATCCGTCCCGGATTCGTGGCCAGCCGGTTCGAGATCACCACGTCCTTTTTGTCGCCCGAAACCAGCGCTCCGAGCGTGATTCCGGTCGCGTGCGCCTGCTCTTCGATCATCCGGTTATGCCGCAAATAGTATTCGGTGGAAGTCATCTGCGGGCCCGCGGGAAGCGGTTGCGGAGTGAAGTGAAACCTTGACTGGTGGTAAATCGCATCCACCATCTTGCGGGTCGGCAGCACAAATCCCAGTTGCCCGGCCAGCGCGGCGGCCGTGTACAGATTCATGGGGATGCGCAGAAAGTCCTGGTCCGTGCCGATGGCCAGGTAATCGGGGGTTACGAAGATGGTCGCGGTCAGGCTCTTGCCCTCCGTCGTTTGCCAGCGCATCTCCACGGGCGCGAGCTTGCGCAGGAACGCGGGCAGATTGCCCCTCAAGACTTCGTCGCGAATCGCTTGTTCGCGCTGCTGCCGGTCCATTCCGGCCACGTTCTGGGCAAATTGCGACCCAGTGAGCGCCTGCTTCGGCCGGGCAGGGATCTTCTGCGTCAGCGCCTCAAGCGGCACGTTGGCAACGGTCGCACCCTCGGCGGAGACAAATCTCAAAGCAAACAAACACACCACGAACAGACTGGTAATTTTTCTTAAAATGGGGACCTCACGGGTGAAAAGGTGTCAGCGACCTGTTCGGTAAGCTATTCGAATAACGCTTAAAAAGACTACCACAGCCTACCCCAGGATCAAAATCAACCCGCTGCAGGGTAGCGACTCAGTTTGATTTATCCCGCCCGCCGCGGCGGGCGGGGCCCGGGTCTTTTTAACGGTCTGGTCAGACGCCGGTGGTGAGATATTCGTGGATGGCTTGGGCCGCGCGGCGCCCCGCGCCCATGGCCAGGATGACCGTGGCGCTGCCGGTTACGATGTCTCCGCCGGCAAAAACGCCCTTACGCGAGGTGCGCTGCGTCACGGAGTCCGCGGAGATGTAGCCGCGCGTATCGGTCGCCAGGCCGGGCGTGGTGCTCTGGATGATCGGGTTGGCGCTGGTGCCCACGGCAATCACCGCCACCGAGAGCGGCAGCTCAAATTCCGAGCCCACGATGGGAATCGGCCGCCGGCGGCCGGAGGCATCCGGGTCTCCCAGTTCCATGCGCACGCAGCGCGCGGCGCCCAGCCAGCCCTTCTCTCCGGGCAGGAACTCAATGGGATTGGTGAGCAGCTGGAAATCGACGCCTTCCTGCCGCGCGTGCTTTACTTCTTCGGCGCGCGCGGGCAGTTCCGTTTCGCTCCGGCGGTAGACTACAAACGCTTTGCGCGCGCCCAGACGAAGCGCGGAGCGGATGGCGTCCAGGGCGGTATTTCCGCCCCCGATTACCGCCACGTCTTTGCCGCGCAGGTCCACCATCGGCTGGTCGTAGCGCGGAAATTCGTACGCGTGCATCAGGTTGATGCGCGTGAGGAACTCGTTGGCGGAATAGACGCCGTTCAGATGCTCCCCGGGAATGTTCAGGAATTGCGGGAGCCCGGCGCCGGTGGCAATAAACACGGCATCGAAGCCTTCTTCTTCGAGCAGTTCGTCAATGGTCACCGTCCGGCCGACTACCACGTCGGTCTCAAACTCCACGCCCATGGCGCGCATGTAATCAATCTGCTCGCGGATGATCCCTTTGGGCAGGCGGAATTCCGGAATCCCATACACCAGAACGCCACCCAGCTCGTGCAGAGCTTCAAAGACGCGCACCTGGTGGCCACGCTGGACGAGGTCGCCTGCGGCGCTCAGGCCGGCAGGACCGCTGCCCACAATGGCCACGCGCTTGCCCGTGGGCTGTGCGGTGGGCAGATGCCGGATGCCCATGCGCTGCTCGTAATCGGCCACGAAGCGCTCCAGGTATCCGATGCCCAGCGACTCGCCCTTGCGGCGCAGCACGCAGCCGCATTCGCAATGATCTTCCTGCGGGCAGACGCGTCCGGTAACCGCAGGGAGCACGTTATCCTCGCGGATCACCGCGGCCGCACCGGAAAAATCACCCTCCAGAATCCGCCGCACAAAGTCGCGCACCTTCACCCCCACCGGGCACTGCTCGGTGCAGGTCGGCTTGGCGCACTCCAGGCAGCGCCGCGCCTCGAGGCGGGCTAGTTCCTCGGAATAACCAAGATTCACTTCCGTGAAGTTTCGAATTCGCTCGCCGGCGGGCTGTTCCGGCATGTGCTCCCGCGGGAGCTTCACCCGCTCGCGCAAGGGAAGGGGATTGGCCGATTTTTCGGGAGTGGGGCTCACGGACGGCCTCTCTCGATAACGGATGCTTCCTGCAATCTTCCTGCTGCCGGCTCGGCATGGCACTGGTATTCCGCGAGCGACTGTTTCTCCGCTTCCCGGTACATGGCATTGCGCGCAACGAGCACATCGAAGTTCACCTGGTGCGCGTCAAACTCCGGCCCGTCCACGCAGGCGAATTTGCTCGCGCCGCCTACCAGCACACGGCATCCGCCGCACATTCCGGTGCCGTCAATCATGATCGGGTTCAGGCTGACCACCGTGGGGATGCCGGTGGGGCGAGTGACCTCCGCCACCGCCCGCATCATCGGGATGGGGCCCACAGCCAGCACCAGGTCAATGCGCACGCCGGTTTCGACCAGCAGGCTGAGCTTGTCCGTCACCAGCCCTTTGTACCCGTAACTGCCGTCGTCGGTGGTGACGATCAGCGTGTCGCTGATCGCTCCCATCTCCTGTCCCAGTATGACCAGTTCGCGGCTGCGGGCGCCGAGGATGGCTATCACGCGATTCCCGGCGCGTTTCAGCGCGGCTGCGGTGGGGTAGGCCATAGCCGCGCCCACGCCTCCCCCGATGACCACCGCCGTGCCGTACTTCCGGATCTCCGATGGCTTGCCGAGCGGGCCCACCACATCCAGAATCGAATCGCCTGCCTGGAACGAATTGAGCTGCGTCGTGGTTTTCCCCGCAGTCTGCACCACGATGCTGATGGTGCCACGCACTACATTCGAGCTTTCGATGGTGATGGGAATCCGCTCCCCGTGTTCGGTGAGCCGCAGGATCACAAACTGGCCGGGCTGCTGCTTGCGCGCGATGCGCGGCGCTTCGACCACGAAGCGCTTGATGCCCGGAGCCAGAAATAGCGCGTCAAGGATGGGAAACAAGCTTGCCTCGCAATCTCTCCCATCCAAGCATTCGCCGGCTGGGATGGCCGCGCCGTGGCGCCCGTCAGCGGGCGCACGGCGCGGCATGCAGGGTCATTACGCCTTTACGGGCTCGAACACTTCCACCACTTCCGCCGGTTGCGCGGTTTCCTGCGCGTCCACCACGGCGATGGCGGCGATGTTCACAATCTCTTCCACTTCCGCACCCCGCGGCAGCAAGTGTACCGGTTTGGACATGCCCATCAGGATCGGCCCGATGGTTTCCGCCCCGCCGATGCGCGAAAGCAGCTTGTAGCAGGTGTTCGCCGAATTCAGGTCCGGGAACACCAGCACGTTGGCGCCCCCGCGCAGGTGGGAGAAGGGATACGTCTCCTCGATGATTTCCGGCACCACTGCGGTGTCCGCCATCATTTCCCCGTCCACCATCAGCGTCGGATCCGCCCGGCGGACCAACTCGACGGCGCGGCGCACTTTTTGCGTCTGCGGGTGCTCCGTGCTGCCGAAGTTGGAGAAGGAGAGCAGGGCCACCCTCGGCGTCACGCCGAAGCGCTGCGCGGACTGGGCGGCGCACAGCGCGATCTCCGCCAGGTCTTCGGCCGTGGGCTCGATGTTCACCGAGCAGTCCGCGAGGAAGTAAAGATCGCCGCGCTGCGTGACCATCACGTACATGCCGGAGACGCGGTGCAGTCCCGGTTGCGGCTTGATCACCTGCAGCGCGGGACGGATGGTGTCCGGGAAATGCTGGGTCACGCCGCTCACCAGGGCGTCGGCGTCTCCCAGTTGCACCATCAGCGACCCAAACATGTTGCGATTCAGCAGCAATTCGCGCGCTTCCGATAACGTCACGCCGCGCCGCTGGCGGATTTGATAGAGCTTGTGGACGTAATGCTCCCGGCGGTGCCACAGCGCCGGGTCCACCACCTCCATGCCTTGCCCGGGAAGACCCAGGCCCTCCAGCTTTTCGCGGATGGTTTCTTCCTTGCCCAGCAGGATGGGCGTGGCGATCTTCTCGTCCACCAGGATGTGCGCGGCGCGCAGTACTTTTTCGTCGTCGCCTTCCGGAAAGACCACGCGGCGCGGCAATCTTTGCGCCTTGTGGATCACCGTGCGCATCACCTCGTGCGATTTGCCGAGCAGCCGCTCCAGCCGGTCGCGGTACTCTTCAAGGTCCACTTTTTGCCGGGCCACGCCGCTTTCCATCGCCGCCCGGGCCACCGCGCTCGCTTCCCACACCAGGACGCGCGGGTCAAACGGCTTGGGAATGATGTAGTCCGGGCCGAAGCGGATGCGCCCCACCCCGTAGGCCTGGCACACCGAATCGGGCACGTCCTCCTTGGCCAGCGCCGCCAGCGCCTGCGTGGCCGCCAGCTTCATCTCTTCATTGATGGCCGTGGCGCGCACGTCCAGCGCCCCGCGGAAGATGAACGGGAAGCCCAGCACGTTGTTCACCTGGTTGGGATAATCCGTTCGCCCCGTGCACATGATCAGGTCCTTGCGCGTGGCCAGCGCATCTTCGTATGTGATTTCGGGATCCGGATTGGCCATGGCGATTACGATGGGCTTCGGCCCCATGGACCGCAGCATCTCCTGGCTCATCGCGCCTTTCACCGAAAGGCCCACGAACACGTCTGCTTCCTTCAGGGCCTGCGCCAGCGTGCGCAGGCTGGTCTGCTGCGCAAAGCGGGCCTTGTATGGATTCATCCCCGCGGTGCGCCCGGCGTAGATCACGCCCTGGGTGTCCACCATCAGGATGTTTTCCCGCTTCACGCCCAGCCGCACGTAATGCTCCGCGGAGGCAATGGCCGAGGCGCCGGCGCCATTGAACACCACGCGCACACGGTCCAGCGACTTGCCCACGATTTCCAGGGCGTTTAAGAGCGCGGCTCCGGTAATGATGGCTGTGCCGTGCTGATCGTCGTGCATCACCGGGATGGACATCGTCTTGTGCAGCGTTTCCTCGATGTAGAAGCATTCCGGCGCCTTGATGTCTTCCAGGTTGATTCCACCCACGGTGGGTTCCAGAAGCTGGCAGAACTTGATCACGTCGTCAGGATTCTCCGAGCCCACTTCCAGGTCGAATACATCAATCCCGGCAAAGCGCTTGAAGAGCACGGCCTTGCCTTCCATCACCGGCTTGCCGGCCAGCGCTCCGATGTTTCCCAGACCCAGCACCGCGGTCCCATTGGTCACCACGGCGAGCAGGTTGCCCTTGCCCGTGTAGCGGAAGGCATTGCTGGGGTCTTCTTTGATGTCCAGACAGGGGACCGCCACGCCCGGAGTGTAAGCCAGGCTCAGGTCCCGCTGCGTCCGGCACGGTTTGGTCGGCACCACGGACGTTTTGCCGGGCCGCCCGCCGGCATGGTATTCACGCGCTTCCTTTTCCAGTATTGGCATCTCTCGTTCCTTTCATTCCCATCTGATTTCTTGAAGTTCAAGAAACTTGGCCATCGAAAAACCACTATCCACCCGCCATACCAATTCGGTCTTGCGGCACTTCACCGCTGTGCTTCAGCCGGCAAAGCCATCTGCCTGGGGCTCGGGCCCCACCCAAACCTCTGTATCGACAAACTCGCGGCCGGCCTCAAGCGCCCGGCGGTTGATTTCCAGCAATTCCGGTTTTTTCACTTTTGCGCCGATCGCCGCCAGCGCGGTCGCCGCTTCCAGGCAACCCGTCTCCTCCAGCAGAGCTCCCAGCAGGACGATGTTGGCCGCTTTGGCGAACCCCAGCTTGTCCGCGATCTCCGATGCCGGGATGCAGGCCATGCGCGCTTCGGGCGGGGTGAAATCCGCGGGCAGGGCCGCGCCGTTGTAGAGAATCAGGCCGCCTTCCGCCACCTGCGGCGCGAACTTGCGCAGCGAGATTTCGTTCATGGCGATGAGCACGTCCGGCCGCGAAACCAGCGGCGAGCCGATGCGCTCGGGCGAAATACACACGTGGCAATGGGCGCTGCCGGAGCGCATCTCCGGCCCGTAGGAAGGCAGCCAGCTCGCTTCCAGTCCTTCGCGCACGCCCATCTCGGTGAGCAACTGGCCCAGCAGCAGCACGCCCTGTCCGCCGAATCCCGCCACCTTGATACGCAATCCTTGAAAGCCGTGCGCCGGGCGCGGGGCCGCAAGGGGCGCGTCCGCTTCCGGACGCAGATCCAGGACCTCGGCGATCGGCCGCTCTGGCGGCCGGTTGTTCTGCACTGTTTCCGGCTTCCGGTCGCGTGTGACCACCAGCGGAAACGCCGGGATCATTTGATCCGCCACCCATTTCCGTGCGTCCACCGGGTCTTTGCTCCAGATCGTCGGGCAGGGGGAAAGAACTTCTACAAACGAGAAGCCCGTGCCGTCGCGCTGGATTTCCAGCGCCTTCCGGATCGCCCGCCGGGCCTTCATGATGTTCTTGTTGTCGGAGAGCGCCACGCGCTCGATGTACACCGGCGCCTCCAGAGTGGCCAGCAACTCGCACATGCGGATGGGGAAGCCCTCATTCGCCGGACGGCGTCCCCACGGCGACGTAGTGGACCACTGGCCGACCAGTGATGTGGGGGCCATCTGCCCGCCGGTCATCCCATAGATGGCGTTGTTTACAAAAATGACCGTGATCTTTTCACCGCGGTTGGCCGCGTGCACGATTTCCGCAGCGCCGATGGCCGCCAGGTCGCCATCGCCCTGATAGGAGATGACGATTTTTTCGGGGCATGCCCGCTTGATGCCGGTGGCCGCCGCCGGCGCCCGTCCATGGGCCACCTGCACGTTGCCTAGATCGAAGTAGTAGTAGGCAAAGACGGAGCAGCCCACCGGGCTCACGAAGATGGTCTGGTCTTGTAGTTTCAGATCGGCAATGGCTTCGGCCACCAGTTTGTGCACGATGCCGTGCCCGCAGCCGGGGCAATAATGCGTCTGCTGTTGCAGGTCGGACTTGCGCTCGAAGGTCTCATAGAAGACCGGGGAACGGAAATGACTCACCTCGTATTCCAGGCTCGCTGCTTCCGCGACCATCGGGGCCACTTTGGACTTTTCGGGCATGGGCGTCCCCCCGATTAGACTGTCACCGCTGCGCGGACCGCCAGCTCCGCGCATACTTCTTCCACGGACGGGACGTTTCCGCCCGTCCGCCCATAAAACGCAACCGGCGCCTGGTTGCCCACGGCGAGGCGAACATCTTCCACCATTTGCCCGTTACTCAGCTCGACAACCAGGACTCGTTCCGCGCGCGCCGCCGCTTGCGCCAGTGCTTTCGCCGGAAACGGCCACAGCGTGATCGGCCTGAAGAGTCCGGCTTTGATCCCGCTCTGCCGCGCCGTCTCCACCACCGAACGCAGCACGCGGGAGACGATTCCGAACCCCACCAGCAGCACCGCGGCGTCTTCCGTCCGGTACTCTTCGTAGCGCTGCTCTCCCTGTTGTGCCCGGGCGTATTTGGCTTCCAGCTTCCGCTGGTGCTCTTCCAGTTGGTCCGTTTCCAGGAAAATGGAGGTCACCAGATTCTTCCGGGTTTCCGCAGTGCCTTTGACCGCCCAGGGCTTCTCCGGCGGGACCACCTCGCGGTCCACCAGGTCCACCTTTTCCATCATTTGCCCGACAAATGCGTCCGCTAGAACGATGGCCGGATTGCGGTACCTGTCCGCCAGCTCGAAAGCCAGCATGGTCAGCTCCGCCATTTCCTGGACGGAAGCCGGTGCGAGCACCAGGTTGCGGTAATTTCCATGTCCGCCGCCTTTGACCATCGCGAAGTAATCGCCCTGCTCGGGCGCAATGTTGCCCAGGCCGGGCCCGGCGCGCATCACGTCCACGATCACGCAGGGCAGCTCCGCGGCCGCCAGGTAGGAGATGCCCTCCTGCATCAGGCTCAGGCCCGGGCCGGAGGAGGCGGTCATCACGCGGACCCCTGCTGCGGCCGCGCCATAGACCATGTTGATGGCCGCGACTTCGCTTTCCGCCTGCACAAATGTTCCGCCCACCTGTGGCAGATAAAGAGCGGCCGCTTCTGTAATCTCGCTGGCCGGAGTGATCGGATAGCCATAGAAAGCGCGGCAGCCCGCCAGCACCGCCCCCTTCATCACCGCCACGTTGCCCTTACATAGCTGACGCATGGCTGGCTCCCGGCTGCGGCGCGACCGCAGCCCTGGACGTCTTCTTCCACCGATACACAGTGATGGCACCGGGCTCCGGGCAGCAGTAGAAGCAGATGCCGCAGCCGGTGCAGTCTTTACCGGTATAGCGCGCCGGATGCACGCCATAGGCGCTCAGTTCCGGCGCCAGCACCAGACAGCCCGGCGGGCAGGAGGACACGCACAGCCCGCAGCCCTTGCACTCCTCCTCCCGGATGAACACTTTTCCGTGCGCGGCTTCGGCCATGTTCACCTCGCTCCCGCCAGTTCCGCCGGCTGCGGATGCTGCAGCCACTTGGTCCGCTCGCAGTAGGCGTACAGCTCTTCCCGGAACTCCGGATGGGAAATTTCGATCAGCGCCTTGGCGCGCTCGCGGATGGTCTTCCCGTGCAGGTAGGCCACGCCGTACTCCGTGACGATGTAATGCACCAGCCCGCGCGAGGTAACCACGCCGGCTCCGGGCGCCAGCGTCGGTACGATGCGCGACCTCTCGCCTTGCCGTGCGGTGGAAGGCAGGGCGATGATGGGCTTTCCGCCGTTCGAGTGCGCCGCGCCGCGCAGGAAATCCACCTGGCCGCCGATCCCGCTGTAGAAATAGGTCCCGATCGAATCCGAGCACACCTGGCCGGTCAGGTCCACCTCCAGAGCGGAATTGATGGCCACCATGTTGTCGTTGCGCGCGATGAGCAGGGGATCGTTGGTGTAGGCGCTGGGATGGAATTCGAAGATCGGGTTGTTGTCCACGAAATCGAAAAGCTGCTTGGTGCCCAGGACGAAGCCCAGGATGACTTTCCGGGGTTTGTAGTTCTTGCGCGCTCCGTTGATCACCCCCGCCTCGATGAGCGGGATCACGCTGTCCGAAACCAGTTCGGTGTGCACTCCCAGGTCTTTCCGGTTCATCAGGAAGGGCAGCACGGCATCCGGAATGCCCCCAATGCCGGTCTGGAGCACGGCCCCGTCGCCAATCAGGCCGGCCACGTTCCGGGCGATGGCCACGTGCAGACCGGTGACTTCCGGCTTGGGCAGTTCGCACAGCGGCCTTGTGGATTCCACGAAGGCATGAATCTGGCTCACGTGGATGAAGCTGTCGCCGAAGGTGCGCGGCATGCGCCCGTTCACCTGGGCCACCACGCGGCGCGCATACTTGGCCGCGGTCAGCGTGGTGTCCACGCCCACTCCGAAGCTGCAAAAGCCGTGGGCATCCGGCGGGGACACTTGGATCAGCGCCACGTCCAGCGGCATGGCCCCGCATTGAAACAGGTCCTCCACATCGCTTAGATAGACCGGGGTATAATCGGCGCGCCCGTCGTTCACTGCCGCGCGCACGTTGCCGCCGATGAAAAAAGCGTTGTGGCGGAAGTGGCCGGCCATTTCCGGCGCCACGTAATCGGCACAGCCCAGCGTCAGCAGGTGCACCACCTCCACGTCGCGTACAAATGGGGCCCGCTTCAGCAGCGCTTCCACCAGTGTTTCCGGCTCTGCGCAACCCGGCTGGATGTACACGCGCATGCCGGATTCGACCGCGCGCAACGCTTCTTCCGGAGACTGCACCTTCCGGCTGTATTCCTTTTCCCAGGAATTCATGGGGCTTCTCCCTTCATGCGGGGCGTGCTGCCGCCACCGCCTCGTCCAACCGGGCGCGCGCCTTCGGAGCCCAGCCGTGCCGGTCCGCCGGCATGGGTGGGAGAAGGGGATTCCACTGTTTGGCGCGCGCCCGTTATACGTGCAGACAGGCGATTCTCGGGAAGGCAGTGAGGCTCCAGGCGGAGCATCATGACCGCGTTCCTCCAGTGTTTACCCGTTGATTTTCAGGCAAGGAGCGCGAGAAACCTGTGGCATCGGACACAGCGGAATGTGACACACGTCACAAGGAGCGGCAGCGGAGGAAAGGCAGCCTGCTGTTTCGCCGCGTTCTGTGCGGGCTAGTGACGGAGAAGCGGCCGCCCGCTAGAGAGCCCCAAGCGGGAAACGTTTTAATACCTCACGCAATACAAGCCCGCCCACGCCGTCCTGAAGGAAATGGGCGATCATCCCTGGCCGGAGGCTTCTCCTGCGCCGGGCCAGCAAGCCGAACAGGCAGCCGTAAACACCGAGGGTCACCACGGATTTTGGGCCCTGATAGCCGTGGCACATTCCGAAGAGCACTCCCTGAAGCAGTAGGCCGCTCGTGGCGTTGCGCGTGAGCAGGCCGAGTTGCCACTGCAGGTAGCCCCGGAAAATCGTCTCCTCACAAAAACCGGCGGTGGCGGAGAGCAGCAGCCACATCACAGTTTCGAGTGCGGTTTGGGGAAGCAGGTCGCGCACCGCGCGGTTCGGCTTGGCTCCCAAGGCAAATTGAAGAGTGCCCAGAATGAAGCCCGATCCCATCAGAAACAGTATGGCGACGCCCAGATCGCGGAAGACTGCCGCGGCCCGCGGCCAGGCGCCGCCCACCAGGCCGGAGAGGTTGCGGCCACGTTTGCGCACGCCCCAGGCGATAAACGCCACGGTAAGCCATTCCCAGAAGAAGACCAGCGCGTAGTTGGCGATCCTGTCGTAGCGGCCGGGGCCGCCGGCAGGCAGCCGCGACGCGCTCCAGGCGGAGAGCGCGGCCACTCCCAGCAGCAGCAGCAGCACCGCCGCGGTGTGCCACGCCGCCGCAATCAGACCGGGATGCTCCTGGCTTGACGGCGGCGCGGGAGTGGACATGGGATCAGCCAGCGGGCAGTTCCTGGCTGGCGCGGATCTGCTGCCAGCGCCGCGGACGCTTCTTCGCGTCCAGCACTTTCTTTCGCAAGCGGATGGATTTCGGGGTCACTTCCACGTATTCGTCATCGGCGATGAACTCGATGGCCTGCTCCAGGTTCAGTTCGCGGTGGGGGATCAGGCGGATGGCCTCGTCCGCGGTGGAGGCGCGCATGTTGGTCAACTTCTTTTCCTTGGTGACGTTCACATCCATGTCCGCTTCGCGCGAGTTTTCACCCACAATCATGCCTTCATAGACTTCCACCCCCGGCCCGACGAACAGTTCCCCGCGCTCCTGCAAGTTCCACAGCGCAAAGGCCGTGGATGCACCCGCGCGGTCCGCCACCAGGGCTCCCGTGGGCCGCAGGGCCATTTCGCCGCCATAGGGAATCCAGCCGTCAAAGATCGAGTGCATCAGCGCGGTTCCGCGCGTGTCCGTGAGCAGTTGGCCGCGCAGCCCAATCAGCCCGCGCGAGGGGATGCGGAACTCCATGCGCACGCGGCCGGAGCCGTGATTGACCATCTTCACCATTTCGCCGCGGCGCGCCCCCAGGCTCTCCATCACGATGCCGATGTAGGCATCGGGACAATCCATCACCATCATCTCCTGGGGCTCCAGGCGGGTCCCGTTCTCCGTGCGCACCACGATTTCCGGTTTGCCCACCAGCAGCTCGTAGCCTTCGCGGCGCATGGTTTCAATCAGGATGGCGAGCTGCAATTCGCCGCGCCCCAGCACCCGGAAGGAGTCCGTGGAGTCCGTGTCTTCCACGCGGATGGAGACGTTGGTGAGCAGTTCCTTTTGCAGGCGGCTGCGCAGGTCGCGGGAGGTGACCAGTGTGCCTTCCCGGCCGCACAGCGGGCCGCTGTTGATGGTGAACACCATGGCCAGCGTGGGTTCGTCCACGGTGAGCGGCTCGAGTGGCGCCGGTGTTTCGAGCGAGGTGATGCTCTCGCCGATCTGAATCGCTTCGGCGCCGGCGATGGCCACCATGTCCCCGCACACCACTTTACCGGCCTCATCGCGCTCCAGTCCGCGGAAGGTGAACAGCTTGGTGAGCCGCGCGGGCTCGATGGCCCCGGAGAGCTTGCTGATCCCCACATCCGCGCCGCGGCGCAGCGTGCCATTGAACACGCGGCCGATGGCGATGCGTCCCAGGAAATCGCTGTAATCCAGATTGGTCACCTGCACCTGGAGCACGCCCGCGGGATCTCCCCCCGGCGCAGGAATGGCGGCCACAATGGCTTCAAACAGGGGCAGCAAGTCCTGCGAGCCATCGCCCAGTGCGCGGTGCGCCACGCCGGCCTTGGCGTTGGCGTAGAGCACCGGAAAATCGAGCTGGTCCTCGGTGGCGTCCAGGTCAATAAACAGGCTGTAGATTTCGTCGAGCACGGCGGCGGGGCGCGCGTCGCTGCGGTCGATCTTATTCAGCACCACCACCGGAGGCAGCTTGGCGGCCAGGGCTTTTTGCAGCACGTAGCGCGTCTGCGGCAGCGGCCCTTCGCTTGCGTCCACCAGCAGCAGCACGCCATCCACCATGCGCAAGGCGCGCTCCACTTCGCCGCCAAAATCGCTGTGGCCAGGGGTATCCACGATGTTGATCTTGGTGCCGCGGAAGTAGAGCGCCGTGTTCTTGGCCAGGATGGTGATGCCGCGCTCGCGCTCCAGGTCGTTCGAATCCATCACCCGCTCCACCACCGCCTGGTTTTCGCGGAAGATGCCGCTCTGGCGCAGCATGGCGTCCACCAGCGTGGTCTTGCCGTGGTCCANCGTGGGCGATGATGGCAATATTGCGGATGTCTGTGCTCATGGTTTCGCGGCACGCCCGGGGCTAAACAAAAAGGGCTGCAAGCATAACCCTGCAGCCCTGCAAGTAGAGCGCGAGGTAATTCGAGCGACGAACGCATTCTTATAATAGCAAAATTTGCGGGCAGGGCCAAAGCGCCCGCGAACCCTTGTTACCTGCGCAGGGCGCTCACCCGGGGATGGTCCGCCCGGAGAGGCCTGGCAAGGTGGGTTGCATCACTTCGAAGGGTGACTGTGGATACTGAAATCAGCGGCCGCCGGAGGCCAGCATAGTCTGGGGTACCAGGTAGGGCCGGTGTTTGTGCTGCGCCGGGAGAGGAGGGCAACATGTTGCTACCGAAATTGAAGGAATTCCTCGATAGTCAAAACGTTCAATACGTGGTGATCTCTCATTCTGTGGCCTATACCGCAGCGGAGATCGCCGCGCTGACGCATATTCCGGGAAGGGAGCTGGCCAAGACCGTGATGGTCAAGGTGGATGGGGAGCTGGCCATGGCTGTGGTTTCCGCCCCGCAGCGCGTGGACCTGGAGGTGCTCAAGGCGGCCACAGGCGCTCCCAGCGTCACCCTGGCCGGTGAATCGGAATTCAAGAAGAGATTTCCGGATTGCGAAGTGGGCGCCATGCCTCCCTTTGGCAATCTTTACGGGATGACCGTCTATGCCGAGCACGATCTCTCGAAGGACAAAGAGATCGCGTTCAACGCAGGTTCGCACCGCGAACTGGTGCGCATGGCCTGGGCGGACTATGAGAGGTTGGTTGAACCCAAACTGCTGCCGGTGGCCGTGGCCAAACACGTAGCCGTGGCTGCGTGAACCGCATGCGGAGATCCAGGTGCGCCTTTGGAGCCGGATTCCTCCGGGCGGATAGGAGGAGGCCATGGATCTGAATCTGAGCGCGACGGAACGAGACCTGCTTCTGGAAATCCTGGAAGAGCACCATCGCGAATTGCTGCGGGAGATTGCCAAGACCAAGCATCGCGAGTTCCGGCATGACCTCCGGCACCGCGCCGATTTGCTCGAGTCCATTGTCCAGAAGTTGGAAGTCCGGGAACCGGCGGGCGAAATGGCACGCGCCGCGTGAAAGAAGAGCCGCCATTCGTCTGAGCCGGATAAAGGTACATAGTTTTTGGGGGTATCTTTCGTGTTCGGTTCCCCAGGTTTGACCCTGTTGCTGTGTTTCCCCGCCTACAGCAAATCACTCTGCTCACTCCAACGGCCTTCTAAAATCAAGCCGCTCTTTCTCACGCCCCCCCTGGAAGACGCTCGTTCCTGATTTCACGTTTATGGAAACCCGTCCGGGCGGAGAGCAAGCAGCAGGAACGCCGGCCATGTAAAATAGCTCTCACCTAGCCACGCGTGGGAGATGACTGGTCGGATCATGGGGAGGAGAATTCCATGAAGCGAGAGAAATTTGCGACGCTGTGCGGCCTGGCGCTGCTGGTGGCCGGGCTGGCGGCCTGTTCGAGTAATCCGTCCTCTTCCGATTCCAACTCCGCGGCCAACAGCGCCGCTGGCGGAGGATCGAACGCACCGGCGAAGAAATCCGAGGCGCCGCCGATTGTGATCCCGGCGGGAACGGTCCTGACCGTGCGCCTCGAAACCGCCGTCAGCTCTAACAAGAGCCATGAGGGCGATCCCTTTGAAGCTTCGCTGGCTGAGCCGGTGGTGATCGGCGAGAAGACAGCCATTCCCAAGGGCACCAGCGCTTCCGGCGTGGTTACCCAGGCGCATGCGGCAGGCAAGTTCAAGGGCGGCGCCACCCTGGACTTGTCTCTGAACAGCATTACCCTGGACGGCCAACCCCACGAAATCCATACCGCGGTATTTGCAGAAGCCAGCAAAGGCAAAGGCAAGCGCTCCGCCGGATTTATCGGCGGTGGCACAGCAGCCGGTGCGTTGATCGGCGGGCTGACAGGCGGCGGAAAAGGCGCGGCCATTGGCGGACTGCTGGGCGCAGGCGGCGGAACTGCCGGCGCGGCCTTTACCGGAAACAACCGGGACATTTCACTTCCCACAGAGACCCTGGTGAAATTCACGCTCTCACAGGACCTCTCGGTGAAGCCGGGCGAAGCGAAATAAGAAAGCAGCAATGGCCAGCCAGCGGCCTGCGCCTGGGCGCCAGGCCGGAAGCGGAAAGCCTGCCCACGGCCGGCAGGCCTGCTCAAACGAACCCGTCTCCGCTCAGCGGAGGCGGTCCGCCGCGTCGACATCGTCGCGCAGGCCCAGGTATTCCCACCGCTGCAGCGCCAGCGGGACATTTCCATTCAGCCAGACAAAATCGTGCAACGCGCGCAGTGAAAAGTCCGCGCCTTTGGCGCGGCGCGCGTCCGCGAGCATGCGCAGAATCTGTACCTTGCCGATCTGGTAGGAAATGGCCTGGCCGGGGCCGGCGGCAAACGATGAGGCTTCTTCCAGCGCGGTGTGCGCGTCCATGGGCACACTGGCGTGAAGATAGTCCGCGGCCTGGCCCAGGGTGAACTTCCCCAGCGCCAGCTTCACGTCCACCTCCACGCGCAGCGCGCGCAGGCGCATGAAATTCGCAATGATTTCCCGCGTCCGCGGGCTGTTATCGAACAGCCCGGCGTCCAGCATCATCTCTTCCGCGTAGAAGCCAATGCCTTCGTTGGCGCCCGAGTCGTAGTAATGCCGCCGGATGGGATCCGGATGCGACCAGGAAAGCACGAGCTGGAAGTAGTGGCCCGGCACGCCTTCGTGCACCGTAATCGCGCGCGGATCCTCGGCCATGCTGAGCGCAAAGTAGCCCAGGTCCGGCCAGGGCTCCGCTACGTATCGCACGCCGTTCTCCTTCAGACGGCTGGGTGAGGTGAAGTCATCTTCCTCGCCCTCTGCGCCGCCAAACGGCGCGAGGTAAGCGGGCAAGGGCAGGTAGCGGTAGTGTTGCACCCACGATGGCACGGTGAGCAGGTCTTTGGCCTCGAGATAGTTCCGGATCGCCAGTTCGTCGCTGATTTCCGTGCCCATCTGATCCCGCTGGTCTTTGAGCAAGCGCAACGGCGGGAGGCCTGCATGGCCATGTTGCTCGTACATTTCCTTGGCCACCGCGCGCGCCCATTCCAGCTGGCCGATCTCCAGCAGTTGCTCTGGGGTGTAAGGCAGCAGCGCCACGTTCTTCAGGAAAAATACATAGCCGTCGCGGCCGATGGCCGTTTCCTGGGACATTCCGGCCAGGCGCTGGTTGAGCCAGGCGCGATAGGATTCGAGGGCCGCAGCGGCATCTGCGGCAGCCGCGTCCAGCTCCAGCGCCGCGGCGGGCGCAAGCAGGGGCTTCAAAGCAGCCGTGGAAGCGGTCAATTCCCCACGCACATTTTCCAGACGGGCAAGCGCCAGGCGGGCAAAGGGCGCCGCGGGTTGGGAGAGGTTTTGCTCCGCGGCCGCAACGGTGCCGGGAAACGAGCGCAGTGTTCCCACAATGTCTCGAGACCGGCCTGCATCGAATGGCGCCGGGGGAAGCAGCAGCAGCACGTACGCGCCCAGCGTCTGGTCCAGGTAGAAGCCGGGATCGCGCTGCCAGGAGCGATTCACCAGCAGTTCCCAGCGTACGCGGGCAATCGCCGAACCCATCAGGCGGTAATCCACCTGGCGCCACACGGGCCAGGAAGAAGTGTCCATTTGTTTCCAGCGCGCTTCGAAGCGTTCGAGTTCTTGCTGGTAGCGTGCTGCGGCGGCAGGAGACCAGTCGGGCACCCATCCGGCGGGCCGCTCGATGCGCGGGATGTCGTCCCCGCTCACGGGCTGCTCCGCAGCGCGCCAGCCCCAGAAGTCGTGGGCCAGGTCATCCAGTGCGCCGGCGCGAGCGGCCGGGCAGAACAACCCCAGAAGACAGAGCAAAGCGAAACCGCGAATGGTTTTCATAGGCTGGGGGAATATAACCCAATCGCCGCATTTCCCGCAGGGGCCCGGAAGGGCCACGAGCGCCAAAGAAATCACCTGGCCGCAAAGCGAAAGGGGCGCACAGAAGAATCTGGGCGCCCCCGGATTGTAAAGAGCCGCGTGTCAGTCGTCGCCGTCAGGCATGCGGAATTTCACTTCTTCCGCCACCAGCGTGGGCTGCGTGG
>OCOJ01033947.1_pt7 | contig 26276 bp, 25 predicted proteins | sample 1539251 | NCBI WGS metagenome assembly OCOJ01 (sample SAMN01911457, study PRJEB22624) | soil metagenome | biome: Soil | place: Malaysia | collected 2012-04-30 | depth RA_metagenome m
GGACGGGACTATAACGAACTTCAATCTGAACTTCATGGAGGCCCGTGGGAAAGCCCTCAAGGAACTTGAAAGAATGAATCTCCGCACCGCTGATATGACCGAACAAACAAGTTTTTTTGCTCTTCTCAACGCCGTGAAGGATAGACTCGACGATCTGAGTTACATGTTTCTTCGAAGAAAGTTCTACAATCTTCTTGAGGAGATGGAGCTAGAAGCTGCAAAAGAGGTCACGCTCTATCCGGGTGCTGTAGAAACCCTTCAGAAGGTTCGGAGTCGCGGTGTACAGATCGGCATTGTCACGAACAACGGACGCGCGGGAACCGACCTAACGCTCGCTCGTTTAGGCTTACAAAAGATCTTCGATGTTGTCATAACGAGAGACGATTGTGAGGAAATGAAACCATCCGCGGAGCCAGTCAGAAAAGCACTTGCCGGAATGCATGTTATGGTTCAGAATTCCATTCTGGTTGGGGATGGTGTCATGGATGTACTCGCCGCAAAAGCCACTGGTTTGCCCTCCGTCGCGGTAGCGACAGGCCCATTTTCTAACGAGCGATTGCTAAAGGTTGAACCTGATTACTTTCTAGGTTCAATAAACGACCTACTAACTCTCATTGACTCACTTGAAACCAAGAACTAACGTATCAGCTCTAGCCGTCGTCCTATACAGAGTTGATGTTCGGTCAGCACCTTATTCCACGATCCTCCTGAAGTTGAACTTGTTATTCCTCTAGTCCTTCGAGTGCCACTATCGACTAAATATGATGACCGCTTAACCAAAGCGCTGTAGGAGTTCTATGTTGAAGCGCTTGGGCCGTGATAATAGTGATTTGCGCTATGGGCTTTATGTGCCGAACTTCGGTAAAGTTGCTGATGCTCACACATTTGCGGAGATGGCGTATGAAGCTGAAAGGTCAGGCTGGGATGGGTTCTTTCTGTGGGATCACTTGATTCAGTGGGAGCAACGACTTCCAATTTGCGATTCCTTCATAGCTCTGGCCGCGATGGCCACGAACACCAAGCGTATCCGGATTGGGACAACGGTCACTCCATTACCAAAACTCAAGCCGTGGATTGTCGCTCGTCAGACTACTACTCTTGATCATCTCTCTAATGGCCGCATGATACTAGGTGTGGGAATAGGCGAAGAAGAGAGTACTGACTACGAAAGGTTTGGTGAAGTTGCCGACCAGAAGATCTTGGCAGAGAAACTCGATGAGTCGCTAGAGATTATCACTGGCCTCTGGAAGGGAAAACCGTTCAGTTACGAAGGTAGACATTTCCGCATAACGAAGCAAACCACCTTTATCCCGCCGCCCAAGCAGAAACCGCGAATTCCAGTATGGGTTGGAGGCTTTTGGCCAAGAAAAGGGCCGTTCCGTCGAGCCGCCAAATGGGATGGAGTTCTACCACTTCACCTTGGTCATCCCATCCGACCTGAGCCGAAGCATCTACACGACATAATGGCCTACATCAAAGAGCACAGAAACAGTACAGCGCCATTCGATGTCGCCATAATTGGTTGGAACACAGGGAAGAATCGAGCCAAGAACCTGAAAAAGATAGGACCCTATGCGGAAGAAGGACTAACATGGTGGCTCGAAAGTCTATTCACCAAGCGCGATTCAGCGAGAGATATGCGTGCACGGATTCGAGTGGGCCCACCAAGAATATGATGGAACTAAGAGCGGTCTGCGAGAAAGTAGAATCAACCTATGAATTCACTGAGAGGGCAGAGCCCCGATCATGACAGATACTACAATCTGATTACCAGATCTCATTGCGCCAACAAGGACAGATTGTCCGGGAGTAGTGTTTCTCTCTAGGTAAGTCATGAGTGCGTCGTAGTTTACGATTCGAGTTCCATTCACTGAGACTATAACGTCTCCTCCTAGCAGGTACTGTTGGGTACCAATGGTGACGATTTGTTGTCCTCCCCTAAGACCCGCTTTGTCCAGCGGTCCACCTTGAACCACCTTTTCGATCAGAACTCCATACGTGGTGTTCGTGCCGATTGTTCGCGCCAGCTCGTAGTTCATGTCTACCCCTTGAAATCCCAAGTCAGGGTGCATGTTGAATTTTCCCGTGTCTATTAGAGAAGGCAATTCGCGCTGTATTGTATCAGACGGTATCGCGAATCCAACTCCCTGCGAACCAGTCACCACTGCTGAGGTTATTCCAACAACCATTCCATATGAGTTGAGCAAAGGACCGCCTGAATTTCCGGGGTTGATTGGGGCGCTGAATTGGATTGCGTCGGGAATCGCGAAGCTGCCTGACGTCGATTGGTACTGGATCGTCCTTCCCAACTGACTGACTATACCGAATGTTACTGAACCCGAGAGCCCGAACGGGTTTCCAATGGCCACAACCCCTTGGCCAACTCTGAGAGATAATGATGAAGCGAAGTCGAGGGGGTGGACATCGCTCGGCAACGCCTTGGTCGAAAGAACCGCCAAGTCGCTATACGGATCAGACCCAACAACCTTCGCTTCATAAGCGTCTCCATTCCAAAAGGTTACTGTAATATTGACATCAGAATCAATCACATGGAAGTTGGTCACAACATAAGGCGAATTGGAATATACTACAACAAAACCGGAACCAAGTACGCTCTCTATGGTGTTCTGAGGACCGAAAAGAGTGAGGACTGTCACAACCCTCGACCCTTGCACCGTCACTACACTGCGATTAGAGCTATCGTAGATCCAAACCGGGCTTAGACCCAGCACAGATGCATTGTCTGATTGCACACTGGAGATTAGCTTATTCAACTCGACATTTCTATTCTGCAGATCCGCGGCCGACTTCTCAAGTGAGCTGGCTCTCGCGTTTGCAGAAATCATTTCGAAGTTGAAATAGAGAGTTATCGAAGCTAAAACGATGACTAGGAGTAATAGAGCAACGACTAGCACTTTATTGTTTGTTCTTTTTGAGGCCATTTCTTCTCGCGGTCTTATTGGATTTTGATTTAAATCCTGAACTACGCAGCGTAGTTAGGCACCCACTATATAGATGTTCAGATTTTCAATAGCCATCACGAGTATGGGCGACGAAACACAGAGAAGAGTATGCAAGCGAAAAGCAAAAACTCCTTACAGGGCCGTCTCGACTCATCAGGCGTCTAGTCCTTTTCGTGAATCTTATGTTGGTCCACCATGAGGATCCAGCGAAATTTCTTCGACACGCTAGTGCTTTTCTTGAGGAGCGTGAAGCTGAGAACAATCTCATTCTGGGTATCAGCTTATCATTGGCAACTCACCCTGAGCGCATCGATCACCCCCCATACTTCGCAGTCGTAGAAGAGAAAACGAATATCCAATCAGCAGCCATGATGACCCCTCCACACAATATGATATTATCACGCGCCGAGGAAGGGGCTCTAGCGGAAATCGTCGAAGACATATCAAATAGGCACATGATTATCCCAGGTGTAAACGGCCCCGCCAAGACATCAGAAGCGTTTGCAAAGCTGTGGGTGAAAGAAGTCGGAGGCACGTATGGCCTCCATAGATTATTGCGCCTCTATCAAGTATCACATATCATCCCACCGCACCACGTTGACGGTCAAATGAGAGAGGCCTCTGAGAAGGACAAGGATACCCTGATTCAATGGGTGCGCAATTTTAGCTTGGATGTTGAGGAGCCGCAAGGCGAGGAGGATGTCATCAAGACGGTTCAACGAGGATTTGCTGACCGGCGACTGTATCTTTGGGAGGACAAAGGGTTGCGTTCCATGGCAGCAAGGAGTGCGCCTACTACTCACAGTGTCCGCATTAGCTTGGTATATACGCCGCCCGAATTTCGTGGAAAAGGCTATGCCACCGCTTGCGTCGCCGTTCTAAGTCAGGCCATGCTGGATTCCGGGAGGAAATTCTGTTGCCTATTTACGGATCTGTCAAACCCAATTTCCAATCGTATCTATCAGCGAATTGGTTACAGTACTGTCTGCGACTTCGCGGAGTACCGCTTCTCGCCATAGGAAGAATCGTCAATCTTCGGAGATACTCTCGACTTGCCCGTTTTCTTCAGTGAATCGACATAACCCTTTGAAGGCGGCTAATTCACTCATAACTTGACGGCATCGGCAATGAAGGATGCCCCATAGAAGATTAGAATCGTTCCAAAAGCGACCAAAGCGAGTTTGTAATACTTCGATCCAATGATGGTCTTCCCTTTCTTCGCTAGGTGCGCAATCGCTGTTAGGAAAGCATAATCCATCCAAACGTGAGACACGTACATCATCAACACACCCACAATGGCCGCGAAAGCTAGAGCCTGAACAATCAGTACTGAACCGATCGTCAACCACCAGAGGATGAAGTACGGATTCAGGCCGGTCAGTGCCAATCCGAGCACCAGAGAATTTGCAGGTAGAGTCTGTGTTTTGATGATCTCGTTTTTCTCGGTTTTGGTTTTCAGAGTCTTGTAGATTTGCATAGCTCCGAAAACTATCAATCCTATACCTCCCACCAATCCAATTACGCTCTTGATCATGGATTGATTAGCGGCAGCAAGTAACCCTAGAGCTAACGCGAGGACGAGCGGGAACTCGACCATAGTATGCCCAAGGGCGCATGTGAACCCCGAGCGTGCTCCTTCCTTAGAGCCGTAGGTGACAAGGCTGAAGAATAATGGCCCCGGAGCCAGCGCCCCAGAGGCCGTCACCACCACAACGGTGATTACAAAATCTGTCAGGTTCATTGCAGTCGAATGCCAACCTAGCTTTTACTGACCTGTTTTTCCAACATGTCGATTCTTTGGAGTAAGGAACGGTTCTCTTGTCTCAACTCTTCAATCTGACCTTGCATTTTGCCCCATTCTGCCCCTTTCTCATGAAAGTCTCGAATCACGAAGATTGTGCGTCTCACTGCTTTTCTCACATCAGGTTCAACATCTGCTTGCAGAGTTCGTTCGAGTTCGGGCAGAGCTCGTGGATCGTGTAGATCTCGCAGGGCTGACGCGGCAGCTATGCGGATATGGAGATTCTTGTCTCTAAGAAGCTCAATTAGGCGTTCGAAAGCCATTTGATTTGAACCACCAACCTTTCCGAGCATTTTCGCTGCGGTTTCTCGTACTCTGAAATTCAAGCCATATTTGGTTCCTTCGAGAATCACCGGTATAGCGCGGATGTCCTTCAACTCAGTCAACCCTTCAAGCGCATAGGATTTTATGATATCCCTGTAGGACTTTTTGGTTCTGAATGCATTTACGAGGGCGTCAAATGCCTTTACAGATTTAGTCTTGCCCAACGACCGAGCCGATTCGGCTTCAACGTAGTAACTCTCATCTCTCGTAAGAGCCGTCAGGAGTGTTTCAGCTGCAAGTTCACTGCGAAATTCTCCTAGTGCACGAACAACTCCTCGCCGAGCTTTGGGATGTTTCACGTTGACGGTTTCTAGGAGAGCATCAAGAGCGGCCTCAGTCCCTATTGCTCCTAGGCTCTTTGCCGCTTCAGCTTGGACGATCCAGGATTGATCATGAAGTATCGCTTCTTGTAGAGCCTGAATAACCTCCATGTTCACGAATTTTGTCAGGGCTTGGACCGCCCAGAGCCTCGTCCAGTTGGATTTTCCATTCTTTAGCTCGTATAGCAGCATCCCTTGCGGTTTGTCAAACCTTATTGTTTTGAGAATCCAATGTTCAGGATCAAACACAACGGACAGCGGTTTTCGTTCAAGTGAAAAGTCGAAGGTATGGCTCCTCTGGGAGAGGTTTACCGTATGCTTAGCGTCTCCATGTTCGTCCACTATGTGAATCTCCGCGGGGAATTGGAAGACCGGGGTACCGTTGGATGTATCTTGAGTTTGATCAATCGTAAGGGCTAGGTTCCTCCGTTTTTCATCCCAGTCCAACTTGATTGAGAGCTCGGGGTGTCCTGGTTTGTAGAGCCATTGTCCGAAGAATAGGTCCATGCTCTGACCGGTCACTTCCTCTATAGTGCTCTTGAAATCAGAAGTCTCCACGACCCCATCACAATACTTCTTAACATAAGCCTGAATCGCTTTCCAGAACTGGTTATCGCCAAGAGTGTATCGAAGCGTACGCATCACGAACGATCCTTTCTCGTACGTGTGTCGATCGAAAAGCTCAGCTGGTTCATGATATGTTCGTGTGACCATTGGCCTTCGATATCTCTCTTTCACTTCGTCCATGTATCGGTCGTAGTACTCGATCATGTGAGCGTCGTGCTCGTTATGACCTGAATCATGTTCGAGGAAGAGGAATTCGAAGTAGGTTGCAAAGGCCTCGTTTAGCCAGATATGCGACCAGTCCTTACATGTGATCAGGTCTCCAAACCATTGATGCGCCAACTCATGCGCGACCAAGTGATCACAGCTATAGTCTAGATGTGCCCGCTCATCATGCAGAATTTCGTCGGTGGCAGTGGTCGCTGAAATATTCTCTTGGGCGCCTGTCACGAAATCTGCAACAGCCACCTGTGAATACTTCGCATATGGATAGCGAAGCCCGAAAATCTTCGAGTAGAATTCTATCATCTTCGGCGTTTTCTGAAAAGAACGCATCGCGTCCTTCTCACGTCTTTTGTCAACATAGTAGAATACTGGTATACCCTCCCATTCATCACGGAGTTCCAAGAATTCGCCAACGGCGATGGATACCAAATAAGTGACATGCGGCACCTTCTGTATCCAATGATATGTTCGAGTACGCGTTCCATTATCCTCCGATACTCCAACGAGTTTGCCGTTCGATATGGCGGTGAATTTGTTTGGAACGGTTACAATCACTTCAGACGTCATTCGGTCGTTTGGAAAATCGTAGCACGGAAACCAGTAGCTGTTGTTCATCTCTTCTCCATGCGAGTAAACCTGCACTGGTTTGTGGGGATAGCCCTCATCTGGCCCGACAAAGTAAAGACCTCTTCTCGGTGTAGCTGAATAATCAATTGTTATAGTGAGATTATCGTTCTCAGCAAGCGGGGAATTCAGGTAAATGAGAAGTTTATCGCCAGTGTAATCGTAGCTAAGGTCTCGTCCCGACGAGTCTCTGACTGCTCTAATGTCCATTTCAACTGCATCAAGATCAACTCGCATCAGGCCATCAATCAAACTCGCCAGAGTGAGCGTGGACTTTCCTTGTACGCTTTTCTTATCAAAGTCCAGTGAGATTTCGAGTTTCAAGTGTTGAATATCGTAGTTTCTTTCGGGAGGGTAATGCTCTGCGGCGCCTGGAAGGGGAAAACGATTGGCTGATTCGATATTCGTTACCGATTCCTCGCATGTACGTAAGTTGGCAGTGTCTGTTGACTAGTGCACTTAATGCTTATCCGACTATGACTTTGCCTATACCATAACTTACAAGTGCAGTTACCAATCCGATTCCTAGCAATTGTAGACCCGATTTCCACCAAACGCCAACAGTAACCCGCGCCTTGTAGGCACCTACCACGAATAATGAACTCCCAGCAGCCACAATGGAACTCCACACAGCGAGCCATACTGGTAGTCCAAAGAAAGGAACGACAGGGATTAATGAGCCAATAACGGCTGCGAAACCAACAATCACCGCTGTCTTAAGCAGGCCTCTTTCCCCAACCGGCGAGATCTTCAGCTCTTCAGCCAACATGACATCAATCCACTTCTCTTCATCGGATGTTATTGTATCGACGATCTCGTCAAGCTGTTTACCAGTGAAACCTTTCGCCTGGTAGATTTGTCTAATCTCTTCGCGTTCTATTGCGGAGAATCTTCGAATATGATCTTTTTCTCGTTCGGCTTGGCTCCTGTACAAGTCTCGGTCGGCCAATGTAGCGGTATAAGCCACGGCCGCCATGGATAGTGACTCCGCGAAGGTTGTAGACAGTGCAGCGGCTATGATGATACGGGAGTCGCCGGAAGCCGCGGCAACACCAAGAACAACTCCGAGAATGTTCACTATGCCATCCTGTCCGCCTAGGATGACTTCACTTATTCGTGTGCCAACGGCGTGAAGTTTCTTATGCGCCTCTAAATCGGCAGCGCTTGGGGAATCGTTCATACTGGCAGCGCCTCAGTTTCGGTTCAGTCTTCGGAGAGGTTTCTGCCTATTCTTCCAAGCGCCCTGACTATATCATGCTTGGTGAGTAAGCCGACAACGGTTGAATCATTATCCATTACCGGTAGACTGCCGACGCCTTTTCTGAGCATAATCTGCGCTGCATGGGCGAGATCAGTGTCCTCGCCCGTTGTAATGGGATTGAGTGTCATCAAGTCCTTAGTCGTTATCAAAGCAACCTCGCTCTTTGCGTCCTGTGTAATTCGCCCGTGTGTGCTTTGAGGGTGCTTCTCTCTGATTGAGAGGAGGTCTGAAAGAGTGAGAATGCCGACCAGCTCTCTGTCAATTACTGGAACGCTTGGTTGCCTGAACACAATAGCATGAGCTACATGGACAATTGGATAACTGCTCTTCGCAAATATGAAATCCCTTGTCATGAAATCGAGAACTCTAAACTTGCCAGGGAACTTTCGCGAAAAATAGTGGCATAGGTCTGTCTCCGTCATCACCCCCGAAAGGGGTTGATCATTCGTGACAACCGTGTAAGCGAGATTCTCAGTATCGAACATGCGCGCTGCATTAAAGACTGGGAGGTCTGACCTGATTGTGGGTATGGCCGTGGATGAGGCTTCCGAAACCGGGATGTCTTCTAAGCGTCGGATCGTGGGATCCTCAAGTAGAAATCGTGCAATCTCTCGTTTCGAGATGAAACCAATTGCACGACTTCGTGAGTCTATTGCGACAAGTTGTGAGACGCGACTTTGTGTCATTAGATCGCGTGCTTTCAGCAGAGAGTCGGATGGCCCGATGGTGATAACCCAGCCCGTCATAACATCGCTGACCGTGTCCATTCCAGATACGGCCTGCAAGCCAGCCATGAGTTAACTCCGACTCTTCCAATGAATTCGTGAGTCGCTACGCGAAGCGGTTGATATAAACGCAGGTTGATGGTACCGCTTCTGGGAAGAAGTCGAAGACGAACTATCACGCAGATGGAGCACGCAGATGGAGAATACGTGTGCCGGCAGAGTATGGTTGTATGAGGTAACTGCTAGATTAGCATAATTGGTTTGACCATGGTTACATGAATACCGCTTCAGTTCGCCACGGCCTACTCTTCCCACGACTTCCGTGTAGTGATTTTCATTCTTCGCTCCGCCAAGTAGAGGAAGAATCTTTTGCGAAGTTCTCCTTTGAAGGCAATTTCTGGTGGGACGAGGCCGTTCATTGAAATCTCCCCTACTCCCAACATCTGTGCCGCAATTGAGCAAGGAAATGAGGTGGTGCGAGCCATCGAGGTTAACTTTCGCCTCGAATCAGAGTGATCTACCATCTCGTATCGAATGTGATAGCGCTTGTCTCTCTTTCTTCCTTTCACATCAACACGGAGGAGCGTCAGGTCTTTATCATTTCCTAAGCCGATCTTGTCTGAGAGGACATTCGCGACGAAATTGCGCGGAATAATTGGTTTGCCGTCTATTTTGAAGGGTTCCGTCCCAAGTAGTCCACATTCGATGAGAGTGCGTATTTGATCAACATGCCCCGGCCAACGTATCGTTTTCTCGTCCATCTCCTTCACGCCTTTGATAGTCTGGATAAGTGTTGAGAGACCGTCGGTGTAGAAGCACTCGCATTTTCCCACGGGCCAGGGGAAGGTTATGGTTTCGAGGCCAGTTAGAGCCGGTACATTGATAATCCTTCCATTCTTCACGATCCTGGCCTTTCGCAGATACTCCTCCAAGACCGCTTCGAAGGAGAAGACGATTCGATAGTTGAGGGGAGGTTTAGGTTGTTTAGGGATGCCGCCTACTTTGAGATGCACTTCATCCACTCGATCCATCTCCTCGGTACCTGCCATAGCTAGAATGTTACTCAGACCCGGAGCCAAACCACAGGCAGGGATTATTGTGATCCCCTTCTTTTTCGCTACCGCGTGAACTTTGTCTTGCCCGAATCTCCAGCCAAAGATCAGGTCGACATAATTGACACCTGCACGGAGTGTTGATTCAACAGCGTACTCGCTCAGTCCGTGAGGAAGAGCACCAATCCCAACATCAGATCTCTTCAGGAGTTTAGCTGTCTCGGATTGTCGGCGAACGTCATGAATCTTCACTGTGAGTTTGGCTGAACGTTCAGTGTGAGTAAGGATATTCAGTCGATGTCGGTCCACATCGCAGACAGTAACTTGATCTACATTTCTTGATTTGACCAAGTCGCGTGCTATTGCCGAACCCATCAAACCACCACCGAACACAATCACTTTCATGAAGTAGACTTCCTTTGGTCAACGAGCACGATGGAGTCCGCACTCATAGTTAACACTGGTTGCGGCAATTCCTTCTCAAGGCTTGGTCGCTATCCAAATCCTTTCAAAAACCCAACGATGGTGATGGGCCTTGGTCATACTCGTCTCTCGTCATGTCGAAGTTGCAGTTGTGCCTTTGACTTCCAGACTTTCGATCTCACTTCGGCTAGTGATCTTTTGGAGAATGCTTCCAGACCAAAGGAGTGCGTTCGTCTCGCGTGAAAGACGTGTTCGCAGCATCATGACCAGAATTCTTCAATGTAAACCTAGGATCCTCAATTTGCTGACCCGCTGGTTTTCATGAATGAAAATAGCCCAACCTCTTAAGGGTGACTAACTAGACAGACGTACCTGTGGGGACGTCTCGTGATTGATATGACTACACTTGGGCTATCGAAGTTTCAGAGAGCCATGAATTTACGTGTCGCGATGATCGTATTCGTTCTCGCATTATCGATCTTTTTACTTCCCGCACTTACTTCAACCGTCTTAGGGGCAGGTGGTCCGACAACCGCGCCGGATCGAAGTAAGTCTCCTACAGATATTCCAGCGGCCCCTTCATCCTCCGACAAAGTCGTCATTACATTGGTGACCCAGGAGGTTCTTGGGCAACTCGCTGACGGTGTGACATACACCTACTGGACTTTCAACGGCACAGTCCCTGGACCATTCATTCGCTTACGGGTTGGTCAGGTGGTTGAGATGCACATCAAGAACCTCGCGAACAGCACCATGACGCACTCGATTGATTCCCACGCAATCTTGGGCACAGGCGGAGGGTCCGTCTACTCCCAGACGCCACCCGGGATGGAATCCATTTTCGAGTTCACAGCTATGAGAGCTGGCTTGTTCATGTATCATTGTGCAACCGCGGATATTCCAACTCACATTGCGAATGGAATGTACGGATTGATACTTGTAGAACCCAAAGAAGGTCTTCCGAAAGTGGATAGGGAGTTCTATGTCGCGCAAGGGGAGTTTTACACTCAGGGGCCGCTGGGAGAAAAAGGTCATCAAGCATTCAGTTACGCTAAGGCAAACGCTGAGACTCCGGAGTATGTTGTCTTCAACGGCAGGGTCGGTGCTCTTACTGGGAACGGAACGATGAAGGCTAAGGTGGGTGATACGATTCGCATCTTCTTCTTAGACGCCGGACCAAACCTGATCTCATCATTCCACGTTATCGGAGGTATTCTGGATAGAGTATACATTGAGGGGTCCATCGCTTCCCCTCCGTTGATGAATGTTCAAACGACGGTGGTTCCTGCTGGCGGAGCCGTGATGGTTGAGTTCAAGGCTGAAGTGCCTGCCAAACTGACACTGGTCGATCATGCGCTCTTTAGGATTCATCGAGGCGCTCTTGGCATGATTGATGTCGAAGGTCCCAGCAATCCAGCCATATTCTCTTCGGTAAAGAACGCAACCACGGGACCGGTTGTGGATCAACATCAAATGAACATGACAAGTATGACTGAGACGGCTTCGACAAATGCATCTGCACCGGCTAACTCAACGAATGTACAAGTCGTGATTGAGAATTACGCCTATACGCCTGCAGACCTAACGATAAACGTAGGCACTACCGTCACATGGATAAACAAGGATCAGGTTGGACACACTGTAACTGAAGGTGTTCCCGAGTCTGCCAAAGCCGCAGCGCAACGCATTTTTGATTCATCAAACGAAGTTAGTACAGGTAAGCCCACGGTTATGCAACCAGGGGAGAGTTGGAGTTTCACCTTCACACAACCAGGGATCTACGATTACTATTGTATTCCCCATCCATACATGAGAGGCCACATCACAGTTCTTGCAGCCGGATCAACCGGCCAAGCAAGCCAAGGCTACGGCGATTTCGCAATTGTACTAACTGGCAAAGAAATTTACGCGATGACAGCTTTCGGACTAGTTATCCTAGTAGGATTGATGGTTGTCTTCTCAAAATCAAGTCGGAAAAGTAACTGAACCCCCTTTCAAGAACAAATCCGTATTCTTGCACTCTAAACCGTAGCGCAAAAAAGTCTCTGTTCGAATCTTCTGGATCGGATGGTGCATACTGCTAATCGAAAAAGCTGTCTACTTCATCGTAAAGCGGGTGCGACTTAAATCGTCGTAGAACCACAAAACACTAAGGCACACGACCCTCACAACGGTATCGCTGTCCGCGTTTTTGATTCGTGAAAGCCTGCTTAGTGTCAAAGTTAGCTGGTTCTTGTCACAAACCATAGCTAGGATTAAATGAGGACCATTCGTAAGCGTTGGCGGCGCGACCGCCCATGAGTAAGCGTGTGAAGGTCCTCGGCAAGTTCGTTGAGGTCTCAAAGGACTCTATGAAGAAGAACGGGAAGCTATTCATCTTCTTCATGGGTGCTGAGCACTGTCCCTACTGCGCCGCCGAAAGGTGGGCTATAGTTAGAGCCCTCCAAAAATTTGGACAGTGGAATGGCCTTAAACAGACGATAAGCGCGGCCCGCGACGAACCTTTCCTTAATCTCCCTACATACGACTTCACCGAAGCCACTTACACTAGCTCTCACATCGAATTCGTCTCAAAGGAGACTAAGAACAGGGAGTTCAAACCACTCCAGAAACTCCTCAAGTCCGAAGAAAAGCTAGTCCGCAAGTACAACCCAAACAAGTACATTCCATTCCTGCTGATCAGTGGCCGGTTCATGCAGGTGGGAGCCGGTTTTACTCCGAAGATATTCATCGGTCACACCTTCAGGCAAACTGAAACTGAACTGAAGAAACAGGAATCCGAGATCCGAAAGACGATTGATGCTGAAGCGAACATAATATCCGCGCTCATGTGCATATCTGGTTTACCGCCAGAACTCTGCAAGGAAACTGGCGTCGCCGAATTGGTATCACAGGCGAACTCCAAACTCGCGTAAGGTTTGCAGTAAGCCTTCAAATAACGTCTTAAACGGCTCGCATACTTAGAATAGTGAGTAAACTGGTGTGATTCATTGACGCTACAAGTTCAAGGCTACAAGTTTTTCGTTGATGGAAAGTGGACAGACGGGGCCTCATCTGAGACATTCGAGCTCAGAAATCCCGCTACCGGTGAAGTGTTCGCCCGCGTTCCCAGAGGAACGAAAGATGATGCAAATGAGGCGACAGAGGTCGCTCGGAAGACCTTCGTTTCTCCTAACTGGCGGGATATGGAGCAAACCAAGCGTGGTAAGATTCTACTCCAACTCGGAACCGTCATTAGACAGAACTTCGAAGAACTCGCCAAGCTTGAAACTCTCAACCAAGGTAAACCAATTCGAGAGGCAAAAGCGGATGTTGCATGGACTATAAGGGCCTTTGAGTACTGGGGCGGGCTCGCTGACAAAATCGAGGGCGAAACAATCCCTGTTACTTCCAATAGGCTGACCTACACTCTGAGGGAACCCTTGGGCGTGACTGCTCACATTATACCGTGGAATTATCCGCTAGCTCTCGCAGCAAGAAGCCTTGCACCAGCATTGGCAACCGGAAATACGATCGTCGCGAAACCAGCCGAGCTAACACCACTAACGCTTCTAAAGATCGTGGAATATGCACAGAAAGCAGGCTTACCGAATGGTGTCTTGAACGTGATCACTGGATCCGGGTCCGTGGTTGGAAGAGCTCTAGTTTCGAATTCGGATGTTGATGGGATAATGTTCACGGGATCAACGGAGACCGGGCAGCAGATTATGGAAACCGCGGCAAAAAACGTAACACCAGTCCTGTTGGAACTTGGAGGAAAGAACCCGAACATAGTTTTTCCCGACGCGAATTTCGAGAAAGCCGTTCAGATGGCGAAGTATGCAATCTTCACGAACGCAGGCCAGATGTGCTGGGCCGGGTCTAGGCTATTCCTTCATGAGGAGATTTTTGATAAATTCCTAGTTGAACTGAAGAAGGGAACTGAACTTCTCCAAGTTGGACCCGGGCTGGATGAGAAGACGGAGATGGGGCCGCTCGTTTCAAGAGACCAGCAAGAACGTATCCTGAACTACATCAAGTCTGGTCAAGAAGATGGCGCACGATTGGTAACTGGAGGCGCAATTCCTGAGGATCCGACGTTGAAGAACGGGTACTTCGTGAAACCAACCATATTCACAGATGTTAAGTCTTCGATGAAAATTGGCTGCGAGGAAATATTCGGACCAGTTCTGACCGTATTCAAGTTCAGCTCGGTTGAACAAGTCATTGAGATGGCGAACGATACTCAGTTCGGTTTGTATGCAGGGGTTTGGACGAATAATCTGAGGCTCGCTCAACAGATTGTTAACCGATTGGAGGCTGGAGTGGTAGCCGTGAACGATTACTTAGTCGCCTATCCGCAGACACCCTTTGGGGGCTACAAAGACAGCGGAATCGGTTATGAGAACGGGCTTCAAGCAATCGGCCATTACACACGAATCAAGAGCGTAACAGTTAACACTTCGTAGAATTCAAGCGCTAATCAGAGACCGAAGAATCGGATAGAATTGCACGGCCAGCCGCCTTAGCCAGTATTTCTATTTGACTTCTGGGATAGCGGCTATTTGTATAAGCTCGTGCTTACGGTGCTCTAGGAAGCCTTCCCGCAATCCGCGTCTCAGATAGTATGCGTTGCGTTCGCGTTTCTTCTTGTTCGAGAGTCTCACAGGAACCGAGATACCTGGTTTGACACTTTCTATTGGTACGGACTCGATCATTTTCGCCCTAACAGCGCTATCGAACAGCTTCTGTCCCATCTCAGAACGAACTATAACTGTGGTCCAACCGTCCGGCGAACCAACCGCTCCAACTGAGATGTCGGCGAGCTCGGCCACATAGTCGATGCAGTATCGACAGGGGGGGCTCATGTAGGATTCGAGTTCTTTGATGTTGACGTCCAAAACCATGTCTGGACCGACATAAACCTTGAACCGATTCCGTTTGACTACCGTTCTCGTAATCTTGGTCGGATCGATTCCGTGCTTCTGCTGGATGAATTCAGTCACGAGCTTGTCGTGCGTGTAAACCTTCGAGCAGAATAGTCCGATCGTTAGGGTTGGGCGACCGCCCCTGATCCATGATCCACCAAACTTCACAGTGGCTTGCATTGACGTGTACATCCGCCAAAGTCCCTGCAACTCGCAAGGTAATGCCACAAGCCCCACTTTGCCGTTCGGATAAGAAGCTGCAGCATCCGATAGGACTCCCAGAACTCCGCCATGCGTGTACTTTGATCCGGCGGTGCGAAGTAGGTCTGCCGTAGTATCTCCTACGACTGGGACAGTCTTGAGCGCCATGCCGCTTCCGAGCACGAAGACTGAGTTTGATTTTGTGAAGTCCGAGGTCGCGAAGCAGTTAATCATACCGATCTGGAGCGCGTGCGTCATTAACGCTATTACAGTTCCACCGTCTTGGCCTGCGTGCCAGATCTCCTCGTCCAATGCTCTGGCTGAGTAGATATTTCTGTAAATCCCAAGTGACTCTTCCTCGGGTTTGCGGGTTCTTCCAAACAGATAGTATTCTATCTCATCCAGTGGTAGCTCGAGGCGTGGGCAACTGTAGTAGCAAACCTGGCAGGCCGCACATGGGCCTTTGATCACTGGCTCTTCATTCGTATTTACGTTTAGAACGTTGATTGGGCAAGAGGCCACGCAGGCACCGCACATCATGCAATGGTTGGCTCGGACTACTTCATTGAACAGATGACCCCAAATCTTGGCATTCTTAGGTGGAGACCAACCATCAGCCATCTGAATCCAACCCTAGCTTGACTTGCTAGAATCCGGAAAGATGCATATGAACACTCTGTGTGTGTCCGAGCGCAGACTTACACAGTTCAGCTGGCTTTTGCACCTGCTTCTTCCCATGCCAAGATCAAGTTAGAAGAAATACGGCGATGACGTCCCTAAGATCTTGATGATTCAACCTGTCGTGCCAATTTTTCACCTGGCGAGCCTTTCCAGCCTCGCATTGTGCGCCAGAGATTGTAGGCGTGCAGGTACAGAGCGAGGACTTGTATTAGGAGCGAGCCAATGACAATGAACCTGATGTTCACGACGTGGGGAAGGAGGCCGGAGAAGGAGACAGTCAACCCTACCACTCCGAGGTTCATGAGCCAAAACTGTAGCTTCGCAAGCCTCAGACTATAGAGAAATGCATGTGCGAAGGATGGGACAAAGAGGTAAGAGAGTCCGAAGATCATCATAGCAACGAAACCATAGAGTTGCATGAAGTAGAATGCGGTCATCTCAAACGGCACCAGATGAGCGAAGGTAAGCAGTATCAGCGTCCCGCCGACAACTAGGTAGATGAGGCTTGCTTTCACATACTTTAGGCTGAGCTGCATGACGACGGCCGCGATCGGTCCTTGCGCCAATTTCAAGTCATCTAGAACCTGCAAGTCCACATGGAATATTAGTCTGACTTCGGAAGGTTGAGGTGCGATGGGCTTTCGCATCGAATTCTGGTTTCATCAGTTGAGCTATTTCGGGGCCTTATTTCCCGAGTAAACAGAATCCTTCGTTGAGACCAGAACCATCGCTACTTTTTCCGAAACAGTCAATCCTGCTCATCCGAAAGCTCTCTAGCGGATCAGAATTTCCGACACGCACAAGATACTAGTGTAATCGAATGAGTCCGATGATGGAGCAATTACCCTGTGGGTTCAAACGGTTGCTTGGATGGTAATCCTGCAAGTTGTGTGGCTCGCATAACAACAGCCTCATATAACTTCTGAAATCGTCCATCAGTCAACGATTGTTCCAAATCCTGATAATTACTTAGGTCTATTCCATAGACATCGGTATACTCCTCACTTATGAGCCCACTATCGAGTGGATGCCTATCGAGCATGGCATAGAAGACAGCCTTGTGCAGCATCGTTACAAAGACGCTTGCAAGTGAACCCCTCTTAAGCAGATCTTGGCGTTGTCCCGTGTACGGGCAATTGGAGAATATCTTCACGGTGCAAGATTGGCTAGTATTATCGAATAGTTTTGTGTAGACTTGAGCGACGGTGTTCATGAACTGAGAGTTGACGAACATGTCCTCACTAGTCGACTTGATCGATTGTGTACTCGTGAGGCGTTCTCTAGTCTGCTCCAATGTTATCTTAGCCTGTCTAGCCTGCGTAGCCCAATGATCTTTCGACCAAAGAAGACAAGTCCATTCGCATTGCTGTGCTACCTCAGAGTTGAGCTGGAGTTCCCTTGCGAATTCCTCAGCGTACTTGGCCGCAACGTCGCCCGAAGTTGTTTGAATGTTGGGCAAAGACTTCATCTGAAGCATTGTACTAACTTTCGCAAATTATGCTTTGCTTCGCGTTTCCAAGCGCGCTCTTCCCCAAGGGCCCTGGAGACTCTGAGTAGGATTTTGGTTCGGTTTGTTTCGTGGTCTCATCGTAGACCTGTTCCTCTGACCTCGTTGAGTGAATTCCGTTTCGAGCTTTCGAGCATTAGGAGAAGTTGTCGGTTCAATTTGGCGACCATCGCAGGGCCTTCATAGATTAGGCCGGTGTAAAGTTGAATGGACGACGCTCCTGATTCAAAGGCTCGCCAGGCACTCAGACCGGTGGAAACTCCGCCGCACGCATTAATGGAAATTTTCCCTGATGTCTGAGTATAGATGTCTGATACGATTCTGATCATATCTTCGTAGATTAGAGGACCACTGAGACCTCCAGTCCCGATACTGGCTCTCGGCTCGGTGACCTTTTTTGTATTAATTGCCGTTATTCCATCAACGGCTCTTTTTATGCACAATGCAACTAGTTCGAGAACATTCTCACGTTCTTTGTCGTTGAAGTAGGGGGGGATCTTTACCCAGACTGGTTTCCCGCGGCTTCTCAGTTGCGTAATTTTATCCAAGAGCTGGGAGAGGATGGGAGGATCTTGGAATATTCTTACTCCTTCAGTGTTGGGAGTGCTGATGTTTAACTCCACACAATCCGAAAACGGTTCCATCTTGACATAGCATTCGATGAATTCGTCTATGCTCAATCCGGAGACGCTGACTACCAAGGGTCCGCGATTGGTTCTGTGTTTAGAAAGGTTGGCCGCTGCTTTCTCAGCCCCTTCATTGGGTAACCCCATTGAGTTTACTAAGGAACTTTGCGGGTATCTCCATATCCGCGGTTTAGGGTTGCCTTTACGAGCGTTGATTGTCACTGTGCCTAGCGTGAGGTATCCGAAGCCTATATCGAATAAGGATCTGAACATCTCGCAGTTTTTGTCGAACCCCGCTGCAAGTCCAATCGGATTTGGCAGGTTGAGATGACCCACTGTCACCTGCAGACGTTTGTCCTCGACGCATAGGCGTCGCCGTAAGTGATGCCAGATCAAGCGGCGTTTGAATAACCATCTAGCTATTCCGTGAGCCATTTCAGGGGGCGTCAGGAACAGGGCGGGTCTCGCGAGGGACCTGTACAGACTTGGATCCAAGAGGGATTACTCACGTAGCTGCACTTGCACACCGAGGACGTTACTTTGATGGTTGGTAAAATAAGTATTCAGACTCAACCACCGACAGACTGCCATGATGGCGTCCTTCCATCTACCGCGTTTTGTTCTCATTGTTGGAAACTGTTGGCGCTTCTATTATACGCCACAACAATCTACTTTCAATGATTCCCATGATCAAACCCGAACATGGTGTTCTCTCGGAAATTATGACGCGCAAAGTCGTAACGCTAGACATCAGTGAACGGGTAGAGGAAGCACTTCGCTTAATGGTTAAGTTCGATGTTGGAAGCGTAGTAGTCACAGACAAAGACAAACCCGTAGGAATAATCACCGAACGTGACGTAACCAGGGCTGCTTTGCGGGGGGATAGCCTGCTTAGGTTGCCTGTCCGCGGGCTCATGTCTAGACCAATTCAGACGGTAACCCCAGAAACCCAGATTTGGCGCAGCTTCGAACTCATGTTGAAGTTGGGCGTTAGACGGCTCCCGGTAGTGGAGAACGGTAAGGTGGTCGGGATAGTTACAGAGCAAGATCTGACTCGCTGGGTTCTTCGCATATTCTACGAACCCAATCTACCACCTGAGATACGCTCACTTGTTCATAATCCTAAGATTGAAGCTCTAACAGGTCGTCCGAGATGTCCAAATTGCGGTCATTACCAAGATCAATGTATCTGTGTCGACACCGAGTTAACAAGTGAAGATTAGGAACTGAGTTTGGCGCGTATTCCATTTCTTCACGTCACCGAATAGATCGAGTATACTATCGATAGGAATCCTATGACGGTTAGAACACTCCCTATCGCGAGAGCCGCGCGCAAGTCAATTTGGAATATGACGAAAAGTATTCCCTCCAATATCGTTCCAGCTGTTATGAGCGCGAAACCCGTTGCTACATAGAAGAGAGGGCGGCTCTTGTTTCGCCTATAACCCTTGTAGGCGAGATAGACGATGAAAGCTCCCAGAACGAGGGCCGCGACCTTCGCAGCTGTTGCAAACCAAAACAATTGGTCGAATTCAACCACTTAAAATTTCTCCTCTCTAAATTCTCGGAATCGAAGTCCACATGCGCGTGAACCTATCCGCGACGTGTTCATTCACGATTACGTCTATCCGTACATCGCCCTTCTCGAAACTAACATCGATACGTCTCAGGAGACTCCTGTATAGGTCGTACCATTTACCGTCGGTTGTTCTGCCGGATTTCACTGCAGCTATAAGTCCGGCTTCAACTAGCTCTTCAATGCGACGGTAGACTGTTGTTATAGGTATTTCATACTTCTTGCTCAATTCGAGAGCACTCATGGGGTCCTCGATAGTCGCCGTGAGTATCTTCCTGGAATACTCATCAGCTAAAGCTGACAGTATCCGTTGCTTTGCTGGATCCTCACTAACTATCAATGGTGCCCATTCCGGTACTCCCATCACAGTAGTTTAGAGGATTGTTAGCTTTTTGGGATAACCCGAAATAGGATAGATGTTTATCGCCCGGTTCAAACAGGGTACAACTGGTGTGCAGAATGCGAGTTGGAATAGTGGGGATCGGTCAAACAAAGTTCGGCAAGTTATCTGATTCAAGTCGGGAATTAGTTGCTGACGCCTTCAAGGAAGCGTTAGTTGACGCTGGGCTGGCTAGGAAGGACATCTCAGCTCTCATAGTCTGCTCAGGGACCCATTACGATAAACAACGGTCTCCTGCGGGGATCATGGCCGAATATCTAGGCGTCAACCCGACGTCAACATTTCACGTAGAAGCTGCCTGTGCTTCTTCCGGAGTCGGAGTCCGAGTTGGATGGTCCATGATTCAGGCCGGTTTGCATGATATAGTAGCAGTTGTCGGTTTTCAGAAAATGACGGAGCTCGACGCGGCCGAAGTTCAAGACGTGATGAGCAGGTCTGGCGACGTTATGTGGGAATCCCCATTCGGACCGACCATGCCAGCCTACTACGCGATGCATGCTCGGGCTCACATGAAACGATACGGAACGACCGAAGAGCAGTTAGCTCTAGTATCCGTCAAGAACCACAAATACGGAGCAAAGAACCCCTACGCCATGTTCCAGAAGCAGCTCACAGTCGAAGACGTACTCAAATCACGAGTCGTAGCAAGCCCACTCAAATTGTATGATTGCTGCGCCAACGCCGACGGGGCGACGTGCCTGATTCTCGCAGGAGAAAAATCGGCCCGAAAGCTCACAGACGTCCCAGTTTGGATTGCAGGCTTAGGCTTAGCCTCAAGCCCTATGTCTCTAACAAGCCGAAGCGAATTTGCAAGCTTTCAATGCAGCGTCCAAGCCGCTAGACAGGCCTACAAAATGGCCAAGGTGACCGCGCACGATTTGGATGTTGCCGAAGTTCATGACAGTTTCACATCGGCCGAGATAATGAACTACGAAGATCTCGGGTTCTGCAGGCGAGGCGACGGAGGGAAGATGATACAAGATGGCCAAACATACATTGGAGGGAAAATCCCCGTGAACGTTGACGGAGGGCTACTCGCGAAAGGCCATCCCGTTGGCGCCACGGGAGCCGCCCACATAATCGCGATTACAAAACAATTACGAAACGAAGCTGGACCGAACCAAGTTTCAAAAGCGAAAATCGGGCTGGCCCACAATATCGGCGGTATCGGAATGTACGCCGTTTGCACAGTACTCCGTGCTGGTTAGACTCCATCAATTCATGAGGTAACATTGGTATGGGATTCGAAAAATTCGGGTGGGTCACCTTTGCGAGCCAAACAAGATTAGTGAAATTCATCGACTACCTACAAGACGGGAAGATCTGTGGGACGAAATGCAAGGAATGCGGTTCTCTTCAGTTTCCCCCGCGTGCTCACTGCACGAGATGCCTCGCAACCAGTATCGAGTGGAAGGAACTGTCCGGAGACTGCACACTCATAACATTCACAAAGGTTGAGGCTGCCCCCGCTGCATTCACAGAGCAAGCACCATATCTGCTGGGCTTAGCTGAGCTAGCAGAAGGACCGAAGGTGTTCGCCGGGATTGATAGAAGACTCTCAGAAGAAAGTATCACAATCGGAATGAAACTGAGGCTGAAAACTTTGAAACTGCCGAATGCGAACCTATCTTATATGCTCACTCGGCCCGAAGCAAGCTGAATCACAGATCATCCCTAACGGTCAGAGCCACAAGCCTTCCTTAGACCGTTTGCTTAGACTGGATGTTTGTGCGGTTGTCTATTACGGCAGCAAGCGGGCAAGTATTCATCGTCTAGTTCTTCATCGCTTGCCTGCGTTTTTTCCTCTACCACGAAGCCCTCTGAACAATACCACGCCAACACTTTAAAGCATTTACTTGCCAACTAAGGACGCTCACAAGATACCCACTAGTCTGCCCGAACAAATTCCATCAGACTTCTATTGTATCCGATTTTCTTTTCCGCGAGTGTTGTACCGTCAAAGCGCCGCAGAAGCAATACGTCATTCTTCATTTTGGTAGGTAGATCTATTTCTTGCTGATTTCCAGCAAGCTTGCAACATTCACGCAACCAACAGCCATTGCACTTGAAATTACCTGTTTGATGATTGCCGAAGCATTCCATAGCGACAGTCATGACGGGTCGGATGTCCGAGAGTTTTGTCTCATGAGAACAGTACTGTGCTCACTCTGGGATAGGGCAAACTAATCGACCCTTACTCTCCTCAACCCTTCCGCGAAATTTCTGTGTCAGAAAACAAATAAGCCTAGTTTTCGAACGTGTATCAAGTGTTGGTACGGGCACATGATATTCAACTCTTATAGAATCCTATCGCCCAGACTGAGACTGTGAAATATAATGTCGAGATTGGCTGGCAAACTTGCCATTCTGACGGGCTCTAGCGGTGGGATTGGACGAGCAACGGCGTTGGAATTCGCAAGGGAAGGTGCGGATGTCGTTTTGCAGTATAAAGCAAGAAGAACCGAGGCCGAACAGCTTGCTAATAGGATCAAGGCTCTGGGACGACGGGCTGTCGTAGCATCGGTCGATTTTGCTAACATGCAGCAATCATCACGTCAAGTGATGATGATGGTCGACGAGACCATCAAAGAGTTCGGTAAGATTGATGTACTGGTTAATTTGGCAGGTTATCCAGCCAGAGACGAATGGAATAAGAGATTTCTCGATTTGACAGTTGAAGATTTCTTCAAACCTCTTAACGTTGATCTTTACGGTTCATTTCTATGCGCCCGAACGGTGGCGCCTCACATGCTAAGACAAAAGAAAGGTGTCATAGTGAACGTAAGCTCGACGCCAGCCCTCGGTGGGCATGACAAGGGATTTTCGTTTACGGTCGCCAAAGCGGCCGTCATCGGGCTGACGAAGGCCTTAGCGTTCGAGTTAGCTCCTTACGTTCGGGTAAACACGATTGCTTTGGGCAATGTCGAGACAGAGTGGGTAGGTGAGTTGAGGAATGATGAAAAGCGAAAGGGGCGCGAGGAGAATCTTATGAAACGGTTCGGGGCACCAGAAGAGATTGCAAGAAGTCTGGCGTTCTTATGTTCAGATGATTCCTCATTCATCAATGGTCAGACAATAGTTCTCGACGGCGGCACAACGTTGCATTGAGAACGATTCGGACGAGCAGCCATTGAGAGGAAGCGGCTTGCAATCTTCAGCGAAGAACAACAAAATCCATGTTGGACTCTTAGCCGTAATCCTTATCCTAGTTATTGTCTTCGCCATCATGAGCTTTGCACTATACAGCCTCGAAAGGATATTCGGCATCTCGATACCATTCCCGGAGATCACAATAAGCTTAGCTTGGACTTTTATCGCTCTCGTAGGCGTCTGGATACTCGGTCATACAATTCAGAGGACCATGTCGCCACTTATCGGCCATCGAGGAGCAGCCACCACGAGGAAGATAGTGACTGTCGTTCTTGTCTTAGCGATCGTGATCGCAACCCTCGAAAGATTGAACATTGATCTTACCGGCTATTTGGTGAGCCTAGGTATTACTGCGGTTGTGTTGGGCTTTGCAGCACAGGCGACTATTGGAAACCTGATTGCCGGGATGCTGGTTCTAATTAGCAAACCTTTCAGAAAAGGCGACTACATTAGAGTCAATATTGTAGGCGCACCAATTGAAGGTACAATCGATGAGATCTCATTCCTAAGAAGCCGCGTACTCACCAACGATGGAATCTCGATCTCAGTTCCCAACACAGTGATGCTGCAAGTTCCAATCAGCAACTTCACGGTCTTCGCAAAGCGACCAATAATACTCAACTTGGCGCTAGACAGAAACGTATCGATCGATAGCTTTCGAAGCAAAGTCGGAACCGCTATGCTGGACCGTGGAGAGGCGCAGAGTGAAATCCGTCTCTACGTAAAAGGTTTGGACGAAGATTCGATAGCGGTAGAACTCTGGGTTCCAGTGGCAACGCAAAACTTTCTGAAAGAACGAAGCCTAATAGTTCACAGCATCAAAGAGATCTGCGAACACGAAGGGATCGTCATAAGGAAAATCGAACTGCAAACTTGAACCTCAGCTAGTCAACGATCAGGCTTCTGACGGCGGAGGGGACATTCATTTTCACTGGAGGCATTGTTAAAGGGTTGATTTGAGGTTACCTTGACGTCATCATATGACGAAGACCGGCCAAGTGCCTCTCCCCCTGGGTTGAGGAATTGAGTTTCCGATAATTCCGTGATTGCGTCGAGCAAGATTAAAGAGTGTAAATGATTCCCCGGTAAGCTGACGACGAATGGCAAGATCCTCTACGGAACCGAATATTTTCCCAGGAAACTGGACAGTCAAGACGCAGCAATTGCTTCGTACGTATGAGCAATCCTTCGTTCAGGACTGGAATCCTGTAACGCTCGCTTGGGACACATTGGATCCGACTGGTTTGGATTTGAAAGAGCGCGTCGCTCAGGCCTATTGGATGGCGAAGCTCTCGTTGTTCGAAAAGTCTGGAATTGGAGCCTTTGGTACTGCCATGGTGAAAGCTGCCGTCCACGATATGGAAGATCCGACGAAGAAGTTTCTGGCCGCTGTCACTTTCGATGAATGTAGACATGATGAAGTGTGCCGTAGAGCTTGCAACAAGCTCTGTCCCAACTTCCCTTACAAATACAATGCCACAACAGACTTTGAGAAGAAAGCGCTGAAGAATATAACGGCCCTCTATGATAACGGAAAACGTTACTGGAACGGGTTCATGAAGGCATGGGACAAATATCCGCTAGAACTGATATTCTCAGGCTTCTTCTTCGCAGAGATCGGCGCACAGCTGATCTTCAACACCGTCAGTGACCTTTCAAAGATTCAATTATACAAACAAGCTTTTCAGAATGTCACGATCGATGAATCGAGGCACTTGGCTGGCACAATGTCCCTCCTCGACAATCTGGCCAAAGGCTTGAAGGCTGATGAGAAACTGATGATAACGCGCCAGATGAAACACGGCTTCATATTTCTCTCACCTCTCCTCTACAAACCCATGTCCGTCTTCTGGGAGTTACCCAAAGACTTCGATGAGATTGACCAAGAAATGGAAACGGCAGCGCGTGAATCGGGTCTCGGTGTTCCAACCCTTGAGGAGAAATCTAAGGGTTGGCTGAAGGCGATAGAAAGGAGAAGAGAACAGATTGAGAAGCTCGGTATCCCAGTGCCTGCGATCAAAGAGATAGATCTCGAGGGAGAAGAGGTTGACATACACAAGGACGAACCCGTTGCCACGCCATTCTAAGCAGCGGATGTGGCTAGCTAGGTCTAGGCGACCATTGTGATGTTCCTCATCACGTAAATCAGGGCAATTTGGAAGATTGCTTGACTTCTATTTTCCTTCAAAAATAGGCTTACGTTTCTCGAAGAACGCTTTCACGGCTTCTATGTGGTCTGAGGTTGCGCCGGCGATTTCTTGCATGTAACTCTCGTATTCCAGGACTGTTTCGAGGTCGGAGGCGATGGACTTGTTTAGAGCACGTTTGGTTAATCCAATCGCCTTTGTTGGACCTTTACTCAGTCTTGCCGCAAGTTCTCTTGCAGTTGACATCAGTAGGTCCGATGTGACAGTCTTTGATACAAGACCAAAGCGTTCTGCATCCTTTGCGGTTATTTCATCTCCCGTTAGTGACAGTTCCATCGCCTTGGAGAAACCAACCAGCCTTGGCAGGAAGTAACTTGTACCTGAGTCAGGTGCAAGTCCCACGCGAATGAAGGCTTGAATGAACTTCGCATCATCGGATGCTATGCGAATGTCACAAGAACATGCGATACCCGCTCCAGCTCCAGCAGCGGCGCCATTCACTGCCGCAATTATTGGTTTCTCGATGCTGCGGATTCGTCTCACGATTGGGTTGTACTTGTACAGTAGGCGTTGTCCCAGCCTGGGGTTCTCGCCGCGCTCATACTGAGCTCGAAGTCCTTGGATGTCTTCGCCCGAACAGAACGCCCGACCTTTTCCCGTTATGATGATACAACAGACTCCAGTGTCCCGTTCGGCCGTACGTAGTGCATCAAGTAGTTCTTGGCCCATCTTCTCATTGACAGCATTGAGCACTTCGGGTCGGTTGAGCGTGATAGTTGCGATGCCTTCGGACTTTTCA
>OCOJ01033991.1_pt6 | contig 26259 bp, 24 predicted proteins | sample 1539251 | NCBI WGS metagenome assembly OCOJ01 (sample SAMN01911457, study PRJEB22624) | soil metagenome | biome: Soil | place: Malaysia | collected 2012-04-30 | depth RA_metagenome m
GTTTAGCAGCGCTGCTCGCTTCGCTGGTGTGCGTTTCGGCGGAGGTTGTAATGGTTGCCATCCGTTTTCTATGACGCGCATGCGCAAGATTCTCGCTTGCCCGCTCGCGCGTGTCTTTAAGTTACTGCGCCGCTTTCACTTCATTCCAAATCTCGGTGTACTTGGCGCGCCGCGGCACATTCTGCCAGAAGTAGAGGCGTTTCTGATAGTTGTCCACGTCGTCCAGGTGCAGCGTTTTCACTTCTTCCGGCGTCATGAACTGTCCCGCCTGCGGATTCGCCGGAACGTAATGCGTCACATCGGTCACCAGCTTCTGCATCTTGGCCTGAACCATATATTCCAGAAACTTGTATGCCAGTTCCTTGTTTTCGCTGCCCGCGGTGATCATGAGGTGATCGATCCAGCCCGTGGTGTTTTCCTTAGGAATGGTCTCGCCGACGGGGAAGTTGGATTTCTTCAGCTCCGCGGTGTTGAGCGGCCAGCCCATGGCGATCACCACTTCGTGATTCTGAAACAGATTGGTCAGTTCGCCGCCGGTCGACCACATCTTGCGGATGTTGGGCTTCAACTCCAGCAGCTTCTTCTTTACTGCATCGAGTTGCTGGTCGGTCAGGTTATAGAGCTGGGATGGATCCGGCTGGTCAAAGCCCAGCACCTGCGCCGCCATGTAGACGGTGGAGAGATCGTCCCACACCGAGATCTTGCCTTTGTATTTCGCATCCCACATGACGTTCCAGCTGTCGGGGGGGTTGGGAAAGGCGGTGGTGTCGTAGATGATCGGGTCCGGCCCCCACATGAACGGCACGCCAAAGACTTGTCCGTTCACGCGCACCAGGGGAAGCGAGACGAGCTGCGGCGAAAGCTGGTTGTAGGTGGGGATTTTCGAGAGATCGAGAGGAGCGGCCAATCCGGCCTGTGCGATCGATGTCGCCACATCACTGGAGGGAGAGATCACGTCATAGTTTCCCGCACTCCCTCCGCGCAGCTTGGCCACCAGTTCGTCACTCGATCCCATGTACGAGGCGGAAACCTTGCAGTGGTATTGCTCCTCGAAGCCGCGCACGAAACTCTGGTCGGCGTAGCCCTCCCACACCAGCAAATTGAGCGCAGGCGTTTTCTTGGAGCACGATCCGGCCACGAGCACGACCAGCAGGCAGACCAAGGATGCCAAACGTCGCACGGCCATTTTCCCTCCTACCCCAGTGCCGCTCTTGCTTCGGGACGGCGGGCGTTCATGGATTCTCGTCCCTAAGCATCCAGGACCTGACCCCCACCCTAGAAAGTTGGTGGCGTGTTCACCCATAGCACGCAGGTTTCGGTCGACCCCGGATTCTTCCAACGATGCGGCGTCGCGCTTTCGAAGTAAAAACTGTCGCCCGCTTTGAGCAAATACTCCTGCCCCTGGAGCGTAATCTCAAGTTCGCCACGCAAAACGTAAAGGAACTCTTCGCCCGCGTGGCAATAAGATTCTCCGCTGCCGGCTCCGGGAGCAACGCAGAACAAATGCGGCTCCATCACCGTGTCGCCCCACGCCAAAAGCTCCATGCGCACGCCGGGCCCGGCTTCCAGGACCTTTCGGTCTTCTGGACGCACCTGGCGCCGGCCGGACCCTGTCGCCTCAAAGAAATCCAAAATATTGGTCTTGTAGAAGCGCGCCAGCTTACGCAGCGTTCCCACAGAGCCGCTCATCTGCGAGCGCTCGAGCGCGCTGAGAAATCCTACGGACACACCGACGGCCTGCGCTACCTGAGCCAGGGAAAGATGCCGCTGCGTGCGCAACTTTCGCAAGCGGGCGCCAATGGTAGCGGGGTTGCCGTCTCCAGCCGGGCGCACCCGGCCTTCGTGCTTGAGAAGTTGGACAATCGCCGGCGCGTTCAATCCGCGCACTTTGCGCAGGAACCGTGCCCGCTTCAGCAGATTTACATCTTCCGCCGTGTAGAGGCGATACTTGCTTTCCGTCCGCCGCGGCCGGGTGAGGCCGAGACTTTCCCAGGATCGGATGACTGATGGCGACACTCCCACGCGGCGCGCCACATCTCCGATTTTCAAATAGGACTCAGAATTCACCGCATTCATGGCCTGTGCCCGGTCTCGATCGCCGTTTTCTCTGGGATATAGGCGCTTTTTCTGCTTGACAGCGCCCCGCCCGCTTCTCTAACCTTGCGGGATTATAGCAAGGTTGTGGCCGCATACAAGCAGTCGTTTTTCAAAAAGAAAAAATTCTCCCGGATACCTGGAGGTTCCATGCCATCCCTGCGAGCCCGCTGGTTGGTGGTTTGTCTGGCAGTCGCGATCAGTCTCTCTCTTCCTGTTTCGCTGGCAGCTCAAAGCACCGGCGGCCGCATCCTCGGCCGCGTAGCCGATCCTACTGGGGCCGTGCTCGCGAACGTGAAGGTGACGCTCACCAATGAAGCCACCGGAGTGAGCACGGACACGACCACCAGTGGGAGCGGCGACTACGTTTTTCCCCAAGTCCCGGTGGGCGTGTATCGCATGGAATTTGACCTGTCGGGTTTCAAGAAGAATGTGCAGCGCGGCGTGAATGTCGATCTGAACCAGGTGGTGACCGTCAACTCGGTTCTGCAGATTGGCGAGACCAAGGAGACGGTCGATGTCACTTCTGAGGCGCCGATCGTGGACACGACCAGCACGCAGTTGGGCGCCGTGATGGATTCCAAGCAGGTTTCGCAGCTTCCGCTCAACGCGCGCGACACCTATCAGCTGCTGCAATTGCAACCCGGAGTACAGGGCGTGGGCGGGACCGACTTGTTCTACGGTAGCAACACGGCGGGGGCGGTTTCAGTCAACGGCGGGCGCGGACGCTCAAACAACTTCAGTGTGAATGGAGGCGATGGCAACGATCTGTTTGTGAACGGGCCGGCCATTCAGCCGTCGCCCGACAGCATCTCCGAATTTCGCGTCCTCTCCAATACTTTCGACGCGGAATATGGCCGCAACTCCGGAGCGGTGATCAACGTCGTGACCAAGTCCGGCACCAACCAGTGGCACGGCAGCGTCTATGAATTCTTCCGCAACAAGGTGCTGGATGCCAGGGGATATCTCGACCCCTTCACACCCGATAACAAGCAGAACCAGTTTGGCGGCACGTTCGGCGGCGCCATCAGGAAGGATCGCACGTTCTTCTTTACGTCGTATGAAGGACGCCGCATCGTGCAAGGGATCACCGGCGACCCGACGGTGGTGCCAACGCAGCCGGAAAGGAACGGAGATTTCTCAGCAGATGCTCCGTTTGCCGGGTCAGTCGGCACACCAGCCTTTGGCGGCATCTTGGAAGCGCGGCCCAATTGCGTCGCAGCCAACGCCGCCGGAGTTGGAGTCGCATACGCCACTCTTTTTCCCAATAACCAAATCCCTACCGGCTGCTTCGACCCGGTAGCGTTCAGCCTGCTCCAATATGTTCCCCTGCCGAACATCGATCCCACTCACTTTCAATCGATACCGAATGACCGGCAGCGCGGGGACCAGTTCACCGTTAAGTTGGACCACCAGATCAACAGCAAGCAGAACCTGAGCGCCTATTACTACTACAACAACCTGAACGACCGAGAGCCCTTTACCAAGTTTCAGGCCGAGACGACCGGGGTACTGCCTGGATTTGGCGACATCAACCAGACGATCTCGCAGCAGGTGAATATCAGCCACACCTGGACCATCAGCAATTCGCTGGTGAACGAGGCCCGCATCACGTACTTCCGCGAGGCTCAGCCAAGCTTCCTGAAGCCGCAATTCGCAACGGACGTTCATAACGTGTGCGGTACCGGGGCGGTCGCTCAGTTCTGCTTTACTGGGACGCCGGACACTCTAAACGCGGTTATCCAGGCCAATCCCAAGATCGGCATCACCCCCGGTCTGGGTCCAACCCACGAGGGCGTGCCGTTTATAGGCGTTTTGGGCGGCTTTACCATTGGCAACGATTTTGAAGGTGAGCTGCCGCAAACCGGGAACACCTATCAGGCCGCCGACAATATCACCAAGGTTCGCGGTGACCACACGCTGAAGTTTGGGATCGATTTCCGCGTGCAACGGTTCTTCCAAACCTTGTACTTCTCCCCGCAGGGCGACTATACGTACAGCGGAAGCATCGCTCCGGGAACGAATGACTTCATGTCGTCAAACTTGTTCGCCAACTTCCTCACCGGAATCCCCGATTCCGATCTTTTGGGCTCTACCAACTCCGAGGATGTTCGCGGCAACTCTTTGTACCTGTTCGCCCAGGACAGCTGGAAAGTAAGGCCCAATTTGACCCTCAACTACGGTCTGCGCTGGGAATACAACCAGCCGTTCTACGACGCCGGAGGGCGTTATCAGACGTTCCGTCCGGGGCAGGCGACGACTACCTATCCGTGCCAGCTTGCTGCGGGCAACCCACTGATTCAGGTCTACGGAAGCAACGACTGCAGTCCTACCGGTCCGGCCAATGCTTTCTTCCCGCTCGGACTGGTGTTGCCGGGAGATCAGGGCGTTCCCCAAGGCTTGACTAAGCCGTACTACCATTCCTTCGCTCCCCGTATCGGCATCGCCTGGGATCCGCGCAAGGATGGCAAGATGACCGTTCGCGCCGGGTTCGGGCTTTTCTACAACCCGATCGAACAGCTAGTGCTGGAACAGTTCCAGGCCGAGCCGCCCTTTGGGGGCAGCACAACGATCAGTGAAGGATTCTTTAACACGCCGTTCGTCTTGCAGAGCTGTACGGTCCCATGCCAGGAGGGCGGGACCGGTGTGCTGCCGAATCCATTCGGCACCATTCTCGATCCCGCGCATGGAACGCCGATTGACTGGTCCGCCTTTCGTCCGATTGTGCTCTTCGGAGAATTGCAACCACAGCTTCGAGCGCAGTATACCGAGCAATACAACTTCGGCTTTGAGCGCCAGCTTTCAAGAGACACAGTGCTCTCCATCGGCTATGTCGGTTCGCAGGGACATCGCTTGCTCGCCACTCACGATCTGAGCCCAGGGAACGCGCAGACTTGCCTTGATCTCGCGGCATCCGGCGTGGGCTGTGGACCATTTTCGGCCGATTTCTCGTTTACCGTTCCTGCGGACACAACAATTGCGGCGCAGGGTCTGCACCTACCGTACGGACCCACGCCGTTCATTCCCGGCGGGACTGTTCTCCCAAATCCAATCACTTTGGTCGGTCTGCGCCCCTATTCCACTCCGGAATGTAACCCATTGACCGCTGCCGGCTGTCCGTCGGATGGAACTCCGGTCTTCTCCAGCATTTTCGCGCAGGACACCATCGCGAATTCGGCCTATAACTCACTGCAGGCTTCGCTCGAGCGGAGGCTGTCGAATGGCTTGCAGTTCGAAATTGCTTATACCTACAGCAAATCCATCGATGACGCCTCCAGTTTCGAGAACTCGCTCAAGCCGATCTGTAACAACGTATTGGGCGACCTTAGCTGCAATCGGTCGTTGTCCTTGTACGACGCCCGTCATCGCCTGGTGCTCAGCTATCTGTGGGAGCTCCCGGTGCCGAAGTATAACGGGGGAAAAGGCAAGCTGGCCGACGGTTGGGCGGTTTCGGGCATCACGAGTTTCCAGTCCGGCTTTCCCATCCTGATGAGGACTTTCGACGATGCTGAACTGGAAAATGACATCAGCGGATTCGAGGCTCCTGGGCGGCCGCTCGAGAACGGTCCCGTGCAGTTCGTGAATCCGAAATCGAACCAGGGCTATTACTTTTGCCCCGGTGGAGCTGGCGCGACGGGTTGCACCATTACGGACCCGAATCCGGGCACCTTGGGCGGTTCGCGCTCGCTCTGCTGCGGCCCCGGGATTAACAACTTCGATTTCTCGGTACAAAAACTCACGCCAGTTGGCGAAACGAAACATTTCGAGTTCCGTGCCGAGTTTTTCAACGTATTCAACCATACCCAGTTCTTGAATCCCGACGGCAATATCAGCGACGGATCGGATTTTGGCAAGGTCAAGCACACGCGCGACCCGCGCAGCGTTCAGTTCGCTTTGAAGTTTGCGTTCTAAGATTTGTATTCCCCGGGCGGCTCTGGTTGCCCGGACAATCTAATGGCCCGCTTCGCCAAAAGAAGGGGCGGGCTTGAGTCTTCCGGAGAATCTGATGTACCCCGACCTGCAGAAAGAGCTCTCGACCTTTGAGCGGCGCACGCCCAGATCCGCCGAAGCCCACAAAAAGAATCTCAAGCGCTTACCCCTGGGCGTGGCCAGCAACTATCGCGCGTATGATCCCTGGCCCATCTTTGTGAAAGAAGCCAGCGGCAGCAAGTTTCGCGATCTCGATGGCAACGAATACATCGATCACAACCTGACCTTTGGCGCGCTCATGGCGGGGGGGNGGCGCGCTCATGGCGGGTCACTGCCATCCGGCCGTGATGAAAGCGGTCGAGAAGCGTCTTTCCACCGGCACCATGTTCGGCATGCCGCACGACATGGAGTGGGAGCTGGCGGAAGAAATCTGCAATCGCTTTCCGGTCGAGATGTGCCGCTTCGGCAATTCCGGAACGGAAGCTACCATGCATGCGATCCGGCTGGCCCGCGCCGCCACCGGACGCGACAAAATCGTGAAGTTTGAAGGCGCCTACCACGGCTTGCACGACAGCGCTCTGGTCAGCGTGAAGCCGCACGCCCCCGACTACGGCGACATCAACAATCCGACGTCCGTTCCCGGCGGCTTGGGCGTCCCCAAGAGCTCGGTGGCCAATGTGCTCATCGCCACGTTCAATGATCTTGCGACGGTGGAACGGCGTTTCCAAGAGAATTCCGGCGAAATTGCGGCGATCATCCTGGAGCCGATTTTGATGAACGTGGGCCTCTGCCTGCCGCAGCCGGGCTTCCTCAAGGGCCTGCGCGAGATCGCGACCAAGAACGGCGCTCTGCTCATCTTCGATGAGGTGAAAACCGGCGCCAAGCTGTGCTGGGGCGGAGCCAGCGAATACTTCGGCGTTATGCCCGACATGATCTGTCTGGCGAAATCGATCGGCGGCGGCTTGCCGCTAGCCGCATTCGGCACGCACAAATCGGTGATGGACCTGATCTCGCAGCACAAGGTGTTTCACGGCGGCACCTACAATACGAATCCGGTGTCGATGGCGGCGGGGCTGGCGACATTCCGTCACGTACTGACGCGGGAAAACTATGCTCACGTCGAAAAGCTCAGCAAGAAGCTGAGCGACGGATATCGCAAGACGATCGCAAAGGTTGGCCTGCAAGCGTACATTGCGCAAGCGGGGGCCAATGGCGCGCTGATGCTGTATCCCAAAGAGATTCGCAACTATCGCGACTGGACCATGATCGACATCGACTTGTGGCGGCACTATTGGTTCGGCATGGTCAATCGTGGCGTGATGGCGCAGCCGTACTGGTGGGATGAGCAGTGGACGATTTCGGTGCAGCACACCGAGGCCGACATCGACAAGCATCTCGCCGCCTTCAACGATATCGCGGCTTCGCTCGCGAAAGCGCAACAGGAGCGCAGCGAGCGCATGCCCGCTGAAGTCGCGCACTGAAAACCAGTGGCAAGTGGTCAGTGACTGGAAGATTGCACGAGAGGCGCTCTTTGCCGGAAAGCACGGGCCACTGACCACTCAGCACTGATCACTGATTGTAGCTCTTGTCGACGTCAACCCAATCCGCTGAGCAGCCGCACCTGAAGCGCGTCCTCGGGCGTCGCGATCTGGTGTTGCTGTTCGTCGTCGCCGTCTTCAATTTGAATGTGGTCCCCTCCATTGCGGCCAATGGCGGGGTCACGGTCTGGCTCTGGCTCATTTCGCTCCTTCTCTTCTTCTGGCCGCAGGGGATCGCGGTGATCGAGCTGGCGCATCGGTATCCTGGCGAGGGCGGCGTATATCTTTGGGCGAAAGAAGTTTTCGGCGACTTCCACGGATTTCTCTCCGGCTGGTGCTACTGGACCAACAACATGCTCTACGTGCCGACAGTCATGCTGTATTTTGTCGGCGTCTCGGTGTATGTGCTCGGTCCTGGGCACCACGGCCTGTCGGACAATAAGATCTTTGCCGCAACGGCTTCCCTGACTCTGCTGGCGGTGCTCACCGTGCTCAACATTCTTGGTCTCGGCGTGGGGAAATGGATTAACAACCTGGGTGCCATTGGGACGTTTGTCGCCGCGACCGCGCTAATCAGCCTAGGTGTTTTCATTTGGTCGCATTTCGGAACGACCATAACCGCCGCCGACTTCCACATCCCCTCGAATTTCCGCTCGGTGCTGAATTCCTTCGGCGTGATCTGCTTCGGTTTGGTTGGCCTCGAATTAGCATCGGTGATGGGGGACGAGATTCAGGATCCGCGGCGCACTCTGCCCGGCGCCGTGGCCTGGGGCGGCGTGATTTCGGGTGCGCTCTATGTCGGCGCCACGCTGACGCTTCTCATCGCTGTTGGAAAAGATGTGAACGTGCTACAGGGAATTGTACAAGCGGTCAGCCACATGGCGGGTCGCATCGGCCTGGGCTGGATCACCGTGCCGTTCGCGGTGATGCTCAGCCTCTCGATTGCCGGCATCGGTTCAGCGTGGATGGGCGGCTCAGCGCGCATCCCGTTCGTTGCCGGGCTCGATTCCTACATGCCGTCATGGCTGGGTAACGTGCATCCGCGCTATGCCACGCCGTATGCGGCGCTGATCCTGCAAGGGATTGTGTCCGCTGTTCTGGTCATTCTGAATTTTGCGGGCGCAGGAGTGCAGGAGACATTTCAGAAGTTGTTGTCCCTGGCCGTAGTGCTGCAACTGGTACCTTTCGTCTATATGTTCGCGGCGCTGGTAAAGTTCGCCGTGACGGAGCCGGTGCCGGCAGGGCAATACAGCCGAGGTAGCATGTTTGTCGCAGGTTTGAGCGGCCTGCTGACGACGATTCTGGGCATTGCACTGGTGTTTTTCCCGGCCCAGCAGATCACATCGCTGTGGCAGTACGAATTGTGGATGGTCGGTGGGACGCTGTTCTTCATCGGCCTGGCTGCGTTTTTCTTTTTCGTCTATGGTCGCCACAAAGCGGCGCAGCGCATTCATGTGGGGACGGCCGCCAAGCCTGCCCTGAGCGAAGCTGAAGGGGCTGTCCCGGCGAGCGGAGCCCGCCGCTAGATTTGAAAGGGCGCGGCTTGGTAGGCCATGGCTTTAGCTATGGCTCGGGCAGCGAGCGCGCCGCCAAGACGCAATAAAAATTCGGGGCTTTAGCCCCTGGAGGAAGTAATGCCGAGCGGAATCCAGACTGAAGTCAAGACCTACCAGATGTTCATCAACGGCGAATGGGTCGATAGCAAGTCAACGAAAACATTTCCCGTCTACGATCCTTCCACCGAGGAAGTGATCGCGCAGGCTCCCGACGGCGATGTAAACGACGTCAATCGCGCGGTCGCGGCGGCTAAGGCGGCATTTGAGGATGGTCCTTGGGGCACTTCGACGGCGCAGGAGCGCGGCCGCGTGCTCTTCCGTNCTGGCTGAAAAAATCCGGCAGAACGCGGCCATGCTCGCCGAACTCGAAGCCCGCAATAACGGCAAGCCCATCGTCGAAGCGGAATACGATATCGCGGACGTCGCGACTTGTTTTGAATACTACGGCGGCCTCGCGACCAAAGTGATGGGCCACGTCAATCCCGTGCCCGACAATGCGGTTAGCCTGTCGGTCAAAGAGCCGGTTGGAGTGTGCGGGCAGATCATCCCGTGGAACTATCCGCTCGGCATGGCTGCATGGAAGCTGGCTCCCGCGATCGCCGCGGGCTGCACCATGATTCTCAAGCCAGCGGAACAGACTCCCATCACCGCTCTGGAAGTTGCCGGATGGTTCAACGAAGTCGGTCTACCGCCTGGCGTAGTGAACATTATTACTGGGTTCGGTGAGACCTGCGGTGCGCCGCTGGTGCAGCATCCGGACGTGAACAAGATTGCGTTCACCGGTAGTTCTGCAGTCGGCAAAATCATTGTCAAGCAGGCCGCCGACACGCTCAAGCGCGTGACGCTCGAACTGGGCGGCAAGTCGCCTAACATTTTCTTCGCCGATGCTGACTTTGAAAACGCCATCGACGGTGCATTGTTCGGCGTGTTTGTCAATCAGGGCGAAGTTTGCTCGGCGGGAAGCCGGGTCTTGGTGCAGAAATCGATCTACAAGAAGTTCGTCGAAGCTATGACGGAGAAGGCCAGGAAAGTGCGGCTCGGCCCGCCCCTCGATCGCAACACGAAGATGGGACCACTCGTAAGCAGAGAGCAGTACGAGCGTGTGCGCTCCTATCAGGAGCTCGGCAAGAAGGAGGCCAAAGTTTCGCTGGGCGGCAATCGGCCTAAGGAATTTGCTAAGGGCTATTACATCGAGCCGACCATCTTTTATGACGTGGATAACAGCGCCCGGATCGCGCGGGAGGAGATCTTTGGTCCAGTCGCGTCGGTGATCCCGTTCGAGGACGAGAAGGACGCCATCAAGATCGCCAACGACTCGCCTTACGGCCTGGCGGCGGCTGCCTGGACGCGTGACATTTTCAAGGCTTTTCGGGTCGCGAAGTCCATCCGCGCCGGAGTCGTCTGGATCAATCACATGCAGCCGACTTACGTCGAGGCTCCATGGGGAGGCTACAAGCAATCTGGCATCGGCCGCGAGCTTGGGCCCTGGGGTATCGAGGAATATCTCGAGACCAAGCAGATCCACATCAATCTGAACGAAGCGCCGATTGGCTGGTACTGAAAAGCAGGGGTCAGGGGTCAGTGGTCAGTGGTCAGTAAAACCCACACTGGCAGGACCAACGGACTCGCTGGCGGCTGAGAACTGACAACTGAGAACTGGAAACTGATCGCCATGTCCACCATTCAAATCCGCACATCCATTCCAGGACCGCGCTCGCGCGAACTGATGCGCCGCCGGGACGCTGCGGTGGTCCGCGCTGCATTCCACGCGACCCCGATTTTTGTAAACAAGGCTGAAGGCGCTGTTGTTGAAGACGTCGACGGCAACCGCTTCCTCGACTTCGCCGGTGGCATTGGCTGTCTGAATACCGGGCATCGCGCTCCGCGCGTGGTCGAGGCCATTCGCCACCAGCTCGATCGCTTTCTGCACACCAGCTTCAACGTGCTGCCCTATGAGAGCTACGTCGCGCTGGCCGAGCGCCTGAATGCCGTCACTCCCGGAAAGTTCGCCAAGAAGACCCTGCTGGTGAATTCCGGCGCGGAGGCGGTCGAGAATGCCATCAAGATCGCTCGCANCCTACACGAAGCGTCCTGCAATCCTTGCGTTTGAGGACGCGTTCCACGGGCGCACCTACATGGCGATGGCAGCCACGAGCAAGACCCATCCCTATAAGGCCGGCTTCGAGCCATTCCCCGGCGATGTCTACCGCGTGCCCTTTGCTTACTGCTGCCGCTGCTCGTATTCGCTCGAATATCCCTCGTGCCAGCTGCACTGCGCCCATCACATCGAAGACGCCTTCAAGCGCATTGTGGCTGCCGAAAGCGTGGCCGCGGTGATTGTTGAGCCGATCATGGGCGAAGGCGGGTTCATCACACCGCCGCCGGAATTTTTCCCGATTCTCACCGAAATCTGCCGCAAGCACGGAATCCTGGTGATCGCCGATGAAGTGCAGACCGGCTTCGGGCGCGCGGGCGCGCTGTTTGCCTCGGAGCGCCTCGGCCTCGAGCCGGATCTGATCACGATGGCAAAATCGCTCAGTGGCGGCCTGCCGCTGGCTGCCGTCACCGGCCGCGCCGAGATCATGGATACAACCGGTCCGGGAACGCTGGGTGGCACATTTGGTGGCAATCCCGCTGCGTGCGAGGCTGCACTTGCCGTGCTGGACATGATGGAATCGGAAAACCTCTCTGCCCGGGCGAACCATCTGGGCGAACTCTTCCGCACGCGCGCCGCGGATTGGCAGAAACGATGGGAACTGGTCGGAGAAGTGCGCGGCCTGGGCGCGATGCAGGCGCTGGAACTGGTCCGGTCGCGCGCAACCCGCGAGCCTGCGGATGAAGAGACAAAGCAGGTTTCGCAGTATTGCTACGAACACGGGCTCATCACGATCACTGCCGGTTCCTACGGCAACGTCATCCGCGTGCTGGTTCCTTTGGTGATCACGGATGCGCAAATGAACGAAGCTCTCGACGTGCTGGAATCGGCCCTGGCCGCCGTTGTCGAGAAGAAAACTGCGGTCGCGCAGCTGGTGTGAAGGGCAGCCAGTCGCCCGTGATTCGCGCTTATACTGATACATGCTGATACATGCCAGCGAGGCTGCTGGCCTGCAACCCAGATGGTTCGGGCAACGATTATTCGAGGTACTCCATGACTTCAGTCGCCGCACCTCCTATCACTCGACTTCCCAACTACATCAATGGCCAATGGACCGACTCGCACGCCTCGGAGTGGCGCGAGGTCGTCAATCCGGCAACAGGTGAGATTTTGGCGCAGGTCCCACTGGGCGGCCCCGCTGAAGTCGACGCGGCAGTCGAAGCCGCGGCGGCTGCGTTTCCCGAATGGCGACGCACTCCGCCGGAAGACCGCATTCAGCCGCTCTTCAAATTGAAGGTCTTGCTCGAAGAACACCTCGACGACATCGCCCGCATCATCACCACGGAGAACGGCAAGACGTTCACCGAGGCCAAAGCCGAGATGCGCCGCGCCATCGAAAACGTCGAAGTGGCGTGCGGCATCCCGATGATGATGCAGGGCTACAACCTGGAGGACGTTGCCCGGGGCATCGATGAAATCATGATCCGCCAGCCGCTCGGCGTAGTGGCCGCCATCGTGCCTTTCAACTTCCCCGGCATGATCGCGTTTTGGTATCTGCCTTACGCGATTGCCACGGGCAACACTTTTATTCTCAAACCCAGCGAGCGGGTTCCGCTCACCATGCGCTACATCTACGAATTGCTGTTACAGACGGGCTTACCGAAGGGAGTAGTGAATCTCGTCAACGGAAGTAAGGGCGTGGTCGACGCGCTGATCGATCATCCCAAAGTGCGGGCCATCAGTTTCGTGGGATCGACTCCCGTGGCTCGCTACATTTATGCGCGCTCGGGCGAGACGGGAAAACGTTGTCAATGCCAGGGTGGAGCGAAGAATCACGTCATCGTACTTCCCGACGCCGACATGCCCATAGCGACGCAGATCATCAGCGACAGCGCCTTCGGATGTGNCGGGGCAGCGCTGCCTGGCAGTCTCTGTCGCGGTCACGATCGGTGAGGCGCAGAGAACTTTCTGCGACTCGATCGCCGACGCCGCAGCGAAACTCAAAGTAGGCAATGGACTGGAAGACGGCGTACAGATTGGCCCGGTGATTACGCCGCAAAGCAAGGAGCGCGTGGAGTCGCTCATCGGTGTGGGTGAGAAGCAAGGTGCGAAGGTTCTGCTCGATGGACGCAATGCGAAGATTCCCAGGTGCGAGGGCGGGAATTTCGTGAAGCCAACGATTCTCGACGATGTTCCGGCGACGAGCGAACTCACCGACACAGAAATCTTCGGGCCTGTGCTCAGCCTGGTTCACGCCGACAATCTGGACGACGCTTTGGCCTTTCTTAATCGCAGTGTGTACGGCAATCAGGCGTCGTTATTCACTTCGAGCGGATCGGCCGCGCGCCGTTTCCGTTATGAAGCCCCTGCGGGAAATATCGGCATCAACATCGGCGTGGCCGCGCCCATGGCTTATTTCCCCTTCAGCGGATGGAAAAACAGTTTCTTCGGCGATCTGCACGGCCAGGGCAGAGACGCCATTGAGTTCTACACGGATAAGAAAGTTGTAGTTGAGCGCTGGGCCAAAGAGCACAGCCGGAAGTTCTGAGTTCTCACCACGGAGACACAGAGACACAGAGAAAGAGGAAACCGCTTCACACAAATGACCGATGCCCCCACCAACCCGAAATATAAAGAGGCCATGGTGGAAATCGTCGGGGTTGTTTAAGAATGGTTTTTCTCTGTGTCTCTGTGCCTCTGTGGTGAAATGATTTTTTTGTGAGGAATCCATGACTACTACTATCGCTAATCCCGCCACTGCCGAGAAAATGACCGGGCAGGAAATCGTTGATCTTTGCCGGAAGCACACGCTCTACGAATGGTCGGCGCAATCGAAGGTCGATCCCATCCCCGTTGCCCGCGCCAAGGGCATCTATTTCTGGACGCCCGAAGGCCAACGCTTCATCGACTTCAACAGCCAACTGATGTCGGTGAACATCGGCCACGGGGACGAGCGCGTCATCGCCGCCATCAAGGAACAGGCGGAAACGCTCTGTTATGCAAACCCGTTCATGGCCACGGAGCCGCGCGCCCGGCTTGGCGCCAAGCTCGCAGAAATCGCACCCGGTGACATCGACACCTTCTTCTTCACCAACGGAGGCGCCGAAGCCAACGAGAACGCGATCAAGCTGGCTCGCTTCTTCACCGGACGGCACAAGATCATCGCCCGCTACCGCTCTTANTCACGGCGCGACGGCGGGCAGCATCAGCCTCACGGGCGATCCGCGCCGCTGGGCGGCCGAACCCGGCATTCCCGGCGTGGTTCGGGTGCTCGACCCCTACCACGGAATCGAGCGCGGCTGGGAATCAGCCGAATCGTCGCTGGCCATGATCGAAGAAACCATTCAGCTCGAAGGTCAGCACACCATTGCCGCCTTCATCCTGGAAACTGTGGTTGGAACGAACGGAATTCTCATCCCGCCCGACGGCTACCTGCAGGGGGTTCGCAAACTCTGCGACAAGTACGGCATTCTGATGATCGCCGACGAGGTCATGGCCGGCTTCGGACGCACGGGACAATGGTTCGCGATCGACCACTGGAAGGTCGTTCCCGACCTCATCTCGATGGCCAAGGGATTAACTTCAAGCTATATCGCACTCGGAGCTGTCGGTATGCGCCATCACATCGCACAGCATTTCCAGGACAAGGTGTTCTACGGAGGCCTCACCTACAACAGTCATCCTATGGGCTGCGCGGCGGCGCTGGCGACCATTCACGTCTACGAGGAAGACAATTTGATTGAGAACGCCCGAAAAATGGGTGCGGTAATGAAACAACTCGGAGCCGAGTTGCAAGCCAAGCATCCGTCGGTGGGAGCGGTGCGCTCGATTGGGCTATTCGGCATTTTCGAACTGATCCGCAGCCGCAAGACACGACAGCCCATGGCTCCATTCAACGGCGCGTCGGAAGAGATGGCCGCGCTGGGCCGCTTCTTCCGCGAACAAGGCCTTTATACCTTGGTGCGGTGGAACACGTTCTTTACCAATCCGCCGCTGTGCATCAACGAGCAGCAGTTGCGCGAAGCGTTTGCCATCATCGACAAGGGGCTTGAGATTACCGACAAAGCGGTGAAGGACTAGCGGGCGTGGTAGAACAGCGAGTCCTCGCACTCGAGTACAATCGACTTCGGTGGCTCATCTTGGGGGAAGCATGGTCGGCTGGAAGAAGGCGGTGATCGCAGGTTCGGTCGGGGCGGCGACGATCTTTTTCTTGAAAAAGAGATATCCGGCGGGGGTGCTGGCAACGGGCGTGGGACTCACGGTGCTCGCGTCCGAGTATCCCGAGAAATTTGAAAAGCTCCGGCAATCCCTGCCGGACTATTTCGACCGCAGCATGCGTGTGATGGAGATGGCGGCGCGCGCCGGCAGGCGGATCACCGAAGCCGCGGGGCGTGGCGCCGTCGATGCGTGGGAAAGAGTAGGCGGCTAGCCGGCTGGGACGTCAGACTTCGGGCGTCGGACCTCAAGCTTCAACGTTTGGAACGGCGTTCATTCCCTGCCCACTTGATCACCAAAATGCCGCTATTGTCTTCCCGGATAACCTCAAACACAACACCGGCCAGCGCTTGACCCACGCTTCTAACTCGTTCGTCTAAGTTCGCAACACACTTTCTGGTAAAGTTCCTTCTCATGAGTCCGGAAGCGAAACAACGGATCCAACTCGCCCTGGGACTGGCTCTCGCGGTCGCGGCCGCCCGTACCGGCTACATCCTCTATGAGCGGCACGTGGAGTATGTCGACTGGCAGAAACAGTCCCAGGCCAGGAACGTGGGCTTCGCGAACGCCGATTACTACGTCGTGCCCAAGAAACTGTATCCCTACGATCTGAAGTCGGCCAAGCAACTGACCACCATGCCGGTCTGGGTGAAGGAAGGCTATCGATACACCTACTATCCCTACGACGCTGCGACTCATCACGTGGATTTCGGGCAGGAGGCCGGATTGCTTCTGCCCATCGAACGCCTCGAGATCAAAGAGATCGTCACCGCAATTCCGCCCGCGCCCGGCAATCGGCGACAGGTGATGGCCAGGTTTGAGAAGGACGGCAAGAGTTACGCCGTGCCCATCGGGTTCGAGACCGAAGATCAGTACAAGATTTACTCGGATGAGATGTTCTACATCGAAGATCCCCATGTTCTCTACAAGCACTGGCCGCCGGAGGTGTGGCAGGCCGTGGAGCAGCACCAAGTTAAGCCGGGAATGAACGAGCTGCAAGCGGTATTCGCGGTGGGGATGGGCGTTCCAGATGCCGGGAACTCCGACCAGAAGACGGTGCGCTACCCGAATGGCGGTAAGCCGCTGGTGATTACGTATCTGGACGGGAAGGCGGTCGACATCAAGGCGGGGACGCCAGAATAACTTCCGAGTTGCCAACGTTGGAATCAGTTAAAGATGCAAGGCAACCCGTGTTCGCAAGGACTTTCGCCCTTGGCTGGAGAATGGAGGCACGATGACTTTGAGCTTCTGGCGGGCGTTTATAGCTCTTTTTGCCTCACTCACCTTTTATCCACTGTTCACCACCGGTCAATCGTTTCATTCCGAGTCGGCTACGGCCCCGCCGGACCTTTCCAAATGGGACCTGATCTGCTATTGCGTTACTTCGGTGAATACTCCCCATTTCGCGGTCCGCGCGGATACGAATGGCCAGATACTCTACTATGCGCAAGACGGCGCCACCAAAGCCCAGCTCGAGCAAGCCATGGGAGCGCCTGTGTTGTCGAGCCAGCTCGGCCTGCTGCGCGATTGGCGGCTGCTCAAGCGCGACGGTGATGTTTACACCGCGAGCATCCCGGTTCTTGGCCCAGAAAAGATCGGCCGGCTGCGGCAAGAGATGGGCGATCTCGCGAGTCGGATCGCTCCGGAAGTTCGTCCTGACATCGAGAAGATTGCTTCTGAACTCAAGCGCAGAAACCTTTCGGACCATCTCTATGCGGTGCTGTTTTCCTACGTGCTCGATGGACTCACGTGGGACCACCTGCAATCGAGCAAAGCGGTTCTCGCACTTTCCGACTTGCAAATCACTGCGGAACACCCCTTTTGGGAGGGGACTTTTTGGGCGCTCTATCCCAAACGCGATACCGCGCCCGGAACCAACTCAACCGGTCCGGAGGGAATCACTTTGCTCATGACCTGGACCGAACCTGTGCTGAAGCAGCTTGGTGCTCTGCAGAATGCGCCCACACTCGCGTCCGTGCTGCAAAGGGCTGCGACGGGCGACTGTCGGCATCTCAGCGTCGAGGACACATCGCACAATACCTGGAACCTCGATCTGCCGGACGGTTCCTGTGCAGTTCCCGTGATTCATGACGAGGCGAGTGATCCGGTCTATGCGGCGGGCACAAGAATTGCTGAGCGCATTGCGAATGCGGTCTTGGACTACAACGCCCAATCATTGATTGGCGGCGTTACTGCGCAACAGGCGCACCTGATCGAAACCCACGAGCTGATCTTGGAGCTGCTGGATGCCTTCGTCCGCCAGAAGCTTGTCGAGCAGCCAGCGGTCTTGCGAACAGGGGCTGATACTCGGGGAGCGCTCCTGCCCGTGCTTGTCGTCAGTGTCCAAAAGAAGTGAAGCGCACCTGATGCTGGGGCGATGAGGCAGGGACCCCCCTTACTTCACTGACGCTAACGCCTTTGCAACCTCCTGAACATCCGGCACGACGGGAATATCATAGTTCTTGTGCCAGGCGAGTTTGCCCTCGCGATCGATGATCGCGATGGCGCGGCCCGTGATGCCCTTTTCTTCCAGATAGACCCCATACTTCGCGGCCACCGCGCCCCGCGGATGAAAGTCGGCCAGAAGCGGATAGTGGATTCCCATCTTCTCTGCGTAAGCTTTGTGCGACCAGACGCTGTCCACGCTGATGCCTAAGACTTGCGCGTCGAGCCGCTCGAACTGCTTCATGTCATTGACAAAGCAGGCGTGCTCTTTGGTGCAAACCGGGCTCCAGTCGAGCGGATAGAAGACGAGTACCACGCGCTTCTTNTCCGCGAAAGTCGCCGAGCTTCACTTCCTGCTGGTTTTGATCTTTGAGCGAAAATTCCGGCGCGGGAGCGCCGATGGCAGCGGCCATGAATTCCTCCATCAAAGTATTGGTTTATTGCGTAGGTCCAGGTTCTCACTTGACCACGGGCGACTTGTCGTCCGCGGGTTTCTCTTCGTCGGCGTGAATCTTGTAGTCCTCTTCCGCATAGAACGAGCGGTGCTGCGCGTCGAGCTGTTTGGGCGTCATGGTAAGAACAAACTTGTCTTTTTCTCCCTTGAAACTGGCGGTGTAGTCACCGCGATCCNGGTGTAGTCACCGCGATCCGGATTCACCATGCGCCGGGTGAACGAGCCGCTGTGAACCAACTCGGGCAGCGTGGTAGCGAAGTGCCCGTATTGCTTGTTGAACTGGCGCTGCGCGCGCAACACGACCCGCATGTAGGCGAGTGCAGCAGCCTCGGAATCGGAGCGGGCCGGATCCCCGGGAAACTTCGGTTGGTAGGTGGTCGCAGGCGCCGGAGTGGGCGGCGCGCTAGCCGAGGGTTCTTGCGCGCGCGAAGCGGTTGAGGTAACGATCAGAGTAAGGAGTATGAGAGCCAGGAACCGGGACGTGCTTTTATCCATCCTGAGTTTCTCCGAAGTGTGCAGCGTTGGAATTCCGTTACCAGTTGCACCCGCACAACCTGTTTCCGGCTTCTTTTTCCATGTTACTCCCGTAATTTCACTTCAGTCACCTTCTCTTTGCACAGCACCGATTTACATCTATGCTGAAACCAAGAAATTTACCCTACAGGGAAAACTATGAAAGCTGCAGTCGCCAGAAAACCAATCATCCGAATCGCCGTGGTGGAGAGCGACCCTTTGCGTTTCGTCGGATTCCGCGCCCTGTTCGACTCCGAACCCGAGTTCGAACTGATCTCCGCGGCTCTGCCTGAGATCAGCACGTTGCAGAACATCGATCTCATTCTGCTGGGCAACCGCTCCGGGCAGAATCTGTTTGACGTGATGGCGAGTTTGAAGGCGACGCGGCCCGACCTGCGCATCATCGTGACCGGATCCGGAATTGACGAAGAGACTATTTTGAAAGCGATTGCGTCGGGCGCCAAAGGCTACGTCGACGAAGCTGCATCACCGGGGGAATTTGCCCAGGCCATTCGCGTGGTGCATCAGGGTTCAGTATGGGCGCCGCGGCGTGTGCTCTCCATGTTTATCGAGCGCGTGTCCTCGGCTCCGGGCCGCATCTTCCCAGCCGGCCGCGTCACTTTCACCGATCGCGAAAAAGAAGTGCTCGAGATGCTGGTGGCCGGCCGCTCCAACAAAGAGATTGGCGCTCAGTTGGGAATCGAAGAGCGCACCGTGAAAGCACACGTGGCGAAGTTGATGCGCAAGGTAGGCGTCCAGAACCGCATCGCGTTGTCTGTGCATGCGATCACCCATTCGCTGGTAAGCACGAAGTAGCTCCGTCACTCACTCCGCCCGTGCCTTGGGTTACATCGGGCTACTTACTTTCGTAATCTTGTGGACCGGTCGACCGCCCCACATACTCAACTTACCTACCACAGAACCTGGGAGACGGGGTTGGGAGTGGCGATTAGGGTCACCGCTTTCAGCCCCGATTTTTTGTTCTCTGAAGGGCCCCCCACAACCAGGATTTCTCATTGGCATTCGAAGCGCATCAGCTAGTCCCCAATGGGATCTGGTCCGTCTTAGGGCACCTCGCGCCGACGCACCGCAGGCTGCTTCGTTTACAATCCAAATCATCAGCTCCCAGAAAGCGTTCGCGAGGAACTATGAAAAAAGTCCTGCTGTTGACCCTGCTGGTCGTGTGCCTGTGTTCTCTTGCTCTTGCCGATGATCAAGAGAAGGAATCGAAAGCATCGGACCGCGTGCAAGCCGCGGCAGATGTCCTGAACGAAATTCAGTCGGCACCCGACTCCGGCATTCCCCAGGAGATTCTGGGCTCAGCGCAATGCGTGGCCGTGGTGCCCTCGATGTTGAAGGGTGGCTTCATGGTGGGCGCGAAATACGGACGCGGGTTGGCCAGCTGCCGCACTGCCAAAGGCTGGAGCGCGCCGGCGTTCTTCACCATGGAAGGCGGAAGTTTCGGCTTCCAGATCGGCGGGCAGGCCGTGGACCTGGTGATGCTGATCATGAACGAGAACGGGATGAAGAACCTGTTGTCGAGCAAGTTCGAACTGGGTGCCGACGCGTCGGTGGCCGCAGGACCGGTGGGCCGCCACGCCGAAGGCAATACCGACTGGAAGATGCGCGCCGAAGTGCTGACCTACTCGCGGGCGCGGGGCGTGTTTGCAGGCGTCAGTTTGAACGGAGCCTTGGTTAAGCAGGACAAGGGCAGCACACGCGAATTCTACGGGCGCATGGTGCCGTTTCGCACCTCCTTGACCGGCGCAATAGACGCCCCCGCCGCGGCTAATCCTTTCCTGACTACCTTGGCCAAGTGGGCGCAGGAAGCGGCGAAGTAGCAGGCCCTGAGGCTTCAGGCGGTGGGCTTCAGCAAGTCCAGCGCAACCAGGTTAGGGCATCTTCCGCATGGGATACATATCACCTATTTCTTCGGAGGCCCGACACCAGGCCGAGGGCCGGCGGTCGAAGGCCGCCTTCGTTTGACAACCAATTTTTCCCGATGATACCGTCACGCTTCCCGGATGCGGCAACAACTTGAGTACGCGGCAGCCTGGCCGTTTATCAAAATTCTGGGTATCCTGCCGCGTTCGCTCGCCCGCGCCTTTGCCATCGTTCTGGCCTGGATCGTTTACTTCCTGCATGTCCGTTTGCGCCGGGTGGGAATGCGCAACCTGGCGCTGGCGTTCCCTGAGAAGAGCGAAGCCGAGCGGGCAAAGATCCTCCGCGGAGAATTCACTTCTCTGGGGCGACAGCTCGCGGAAGCATGCCAGTTTCCTCGCTACACGCGAGAAAACGTCGACCAGGTCGTCATCTACGACGGACTTGAGAACTACGAACAAGCCTTCGCCCGTGGAAAGGGTGTGCTGTTCCTGACCGCCCACTTCGGCGGCTGGGAGCTCTCTGCATTTACCCACTCCCTGCACGGACACTGGCTGCACGTGGTGATGCGGCATCTCGACAACGAGTATCTCGACCGGCTCGTGCTGCGATACCGCACCATGCACGGCAACAAAACCCTGGACAAAGACGACCCCGGGCGTGGCCTGCTGGGCGCCATGAAGGCGGGAGAAGTCGTGGGCATTTTGATGGACACGAATATGACTCCGCCGCAGGGCATCTTCGTCGATTTTTTGGGAATCCCCGCCTGTACCGCCAGCGGCCTGGCAAAGATTGCATTGCGGACAGAGGCGGCCGTGGTTCCAACGTTCACGATCTGGGATCAGAAGCTTAGGAAATATCGCCTGCGATTCGATCCCTCGGTCGAGTTGATCCACACCGGCGACCTGGAAGCCGACATCGTCGCCAACACGCAGAAGTTCACGAAAATTATTGAAGACTATGTGCGGCAGTATCCCGAGCAGTGGCTGTGGGTGCACCGGCGCTGGAAGACGCGGCCGGAGGGTCAGCCGGGGCTGTATTGAGCGCGGGGGAAGCTGGGCAAAACAGCGGGACGTGAGTGCGGTCGCCGATATCGTCTAACGCAACCGGTTCACAACAGCCGCTACCGAATTGCGGCGCCGCGCGCAAGTCGTGGTGTAACCCTGGACGATGCTGCGCGGAGAATGGCCGCGGTAGACGCAGGCAGACCCCAAGCTATAATGGCGCAATTCTTTCGTGGCGCTAACTCCGGGCGCCAAACTCGGGCCTTACGAAATCGTCGCCCCGCTGGGGGCAGGCGGCATGGGTGAGGTTGAGCCGTTTAGCGGGCGTGAGCGGAGCGAGAGGCCGCTGCCGAAATCCCGAGCACAGCGAGGGAGCTTTTGCTAAGCCCCGGCACAAAACTCGGTCCTTATGAGATCCAATCGGCACTGGGGGCGGGCGGCATGGGTGAGGTTTACCGCGCCCTCGACACCCGCCTCGAGCGCAACGTAGCCATCAAGGTCTTGCCCGCAGCTTTTGCGGCCGACCCCGAGCGCCTGAACCGCTTTACCCACGAAGCCCGTCTGCTCAGCTCTCTCAATCACCCGAATCTGCTCGCCATTTACGACGTGGGCGCACAGGACGGCATCCACTACCTGGTTTCCGAGCTACTCGACGGTGCAACGCTCCGCCAGCGCTTGCAGGAAGGCAGCGTGCCGCCGCGCAAAGCCTTGGACTACGCCGTCCAAACCGCGAAGGGTTTGGCCGCCGCCCACGACAAGGGCATTGTGCACCGCGACCTCAAGCCGGAGAACCTCTTTATCACCACCGACAGCCGCATCAAAATCCTCGACTTCGGCCTGGCCAAGCAAAACCTTGCCTGCGAGTCCGAAGAGGGCGCCACTCTGACTTCTCCCGGCACGGCGGCTGGCATGGTGCTGGGGACCGTGGGTTACATGTCGCCGGAGCAGGTTCGCGGCAACCCCGCAGATCCCCGCAGTGACATCTTCAGCTTTGGCGCAATCCTCTACGAGATGCTCTCCGGCGTCCGCGCTTTTCGCGGCGAGTCGTCGGTCGAAACTATGAGCGCCATTCTGAAGGAGGATCCTCCTGAAATCTCTGCCACAAGCAAGAAGGTTTCCCCCGCCGCCGAGCGTCTGATTCGGCGTTGCCTGGAGAAGGCGCCCGAGGAACGTTTTCAATCGGCCCGTGATCTGGCCTTCGCACTTGAGGCCCTTTCCGGCAGCTCAGCAAGCGATGCCCTGACAGCCGTTGCGCAGAGAAGCGAGACGCGTTCTTCTCTTGAACACAATTGGCGTTTATGGCTCGCCTTGGCGGCTGCGCTTCTTATCGCCCTTGTGGCTGTAACTGCGCTGCGCCATCCAACGCCGGTAGCCGAGTTTGTGCAGCTTACCAACGACACCAACGTCAAGAACGTGTTCGGTTGGCCGCCACCTGTGCTCGACAGTCCCTTGGCCAGCGATGGCAGCCGCCTCTACTTCACCGTCAGCCTTGGCGCTGGTGCAACTCCTGCCCAGGTTTCCACGCAGGGCGGCGAACTTGCCCCCCTTCACATTTCGTTGCCGTACTCCGGCTTTGAGCTCATGGGCATCTCTCCGGACGGCTCTGAACTTCTGGTAGAGAGCTGGGTCGGGAGCGAGGTCGAGGGTGCGCAATGGATCGTTCCCGTACTCGGCGGACCTCCCCGCCGCCTCGATGACCTCACCGCTCACGACGAAGCTTGGTCCCCTGACAAGCAACTCGTGGCCTTCGCCGCCGCCGATGGCTTGTTTCTGCTCGACTCCGGCAACGCGAAACGCAAGATATTCACCTCCACTGGCACCGTGCTCTGGCCCCGCTGGTCGCCTGATGGCAAGCGTCTGCGCTTTACGCTCGAGGACCCTTCCACGTTGTCCAGCGCGCTGTGGGAAATTCAAGCCGACGGGACTGGAGCCCATCCTCTGTTGCCGGGATGGCACAAGCCCGCAATTGAATGCTGCGGTGAATGGACCGGGGATGGCCGCTATTACGTATTTCAGACCGGCGACTTTGCTCATTCCGACGTCTGGGCAGTCGGCGACGGTCTCTTTCGTTCCTCGAAGCCCTTTCAGTTAACTTCAGGCCCTCTGAGCTTCACTTCGCCCCTGCCCTCCCGGGATGGCCAGTGGCTTTACCTGGTTGGTGTGCAGCGCCGCTCCGAATTGTCCCGCCTTGATCTCACTTCTGGGCTGGCTACCGCGCTTCCCGCCATGCCATCGCTTGATAGCATTGACTACTCCTGCGACGGAAAGTGGATGGCGTACGTGACGCAGCCGGACGGCACACTGTGGCGAAGCCGTACTGACGGATCTGACCGCCTACAACTCACCTATGCGCCTACGAGGGCCGACTCGCCGAAATGGTCGCCGGATGGCACCCGAATCGCTCTTAGTAATAACCGCATTGGCCAACCGATGCAGATCGAGGTGATTTCGGCGGAAGGCGGCACGCCGGAAGTTATCTTTCCTGAAACGCGCAATCAGGGGTCCCCGACCTGGTCGGCCGACGGACAATCCATCATCTTCGGCCGGCTTCCCTGGTTGGAAGGTGGCAAGAAGATCCCAGTCTTTCTGGAAAAACTCGACGTGCGCACTCATCAGCTCAGCGAAATCCTCGGTTCGGAAGATATGCTTGCGCCATCCATATCGCCCGATGGCCAGTTCCTGGCGGCGGTGCACACCGTGGCCACGCAGATGGCAATCTATGATTTCGGAACTGCAAAGTGGAGCCTTCTGGACCAGGCCACGGGAAATCGGCCCGCCTGGGCACGCGACTCCAGCGCCGTCTACTTCATCACTCGCCAGGGACAGCTTTATCGCTATCACGCGGCGCCACGGAGACTGGAATTCGTCGTCACGATAGCCAGGTTCCTGACCTTTGGCGCATCAGGCGCTGCGCTCAACGGCCCTGGCTTCCTTACCGTGGGCCCGGATGACTCGCCTCTCCTGGTTCGCGATCAGCGCTCTTCTCAGCTCTATGCGCTAAAGTGGCAGGCGCCGTAGCTCGACCTTCAGCTCATGGTGGGTGCTGCCTTCCTTGGCGAACTGGATCGCTCGACACCTACATCTTGTCGTAGACGATGGTTAAGGCTTTCGGCTGTCCGGTCTCATGAATCGTGAGCGTCAGCGTCTTGCCATCCGGAGACACTTCAAATTTCGTGTGATCCATCACCTCGCCCTTCACCTTGTCGGTAACTTCCAGAGTCTGGGCGTTCACGCGCTTGCCGGAGGACATGGAACCGGGCGCGACGTTCGGGCCCTTCTCTTCGTAATCCTTGCCGTCGAATTTCATGCTGAGCGTGTCCTGATAGGCCGGTGTATTGAAGGTCAAGCCGTCGCCATCGTAGGGTTCGATATCCCACTCATTCGGAGAAGTGAATTTCACATCAGTTTCTTCCCATGTGCCTCCCCAGCCGGAGCCCCCACTCACTTTCTTCCACACGACATTGAAATCCGAGGTTGTACCGTCGGGCTTGGTTTCCGTCCCCTTGATCGTCTGTGTTTTCCCGTCCTCGGAAAGAGTGTGGGTCATGGAACTGAGAACTCTGCCTTCCTTCTTGATCACCATCCTCCAGTTGTTTGTTCCTTCGGGGGCCATCGCTATGGTTTGCCCAAAGTGAACCGGCTGATCGGTGCCATCGTACGTAAACGTGTCCGAGACTTCGCCGACCGTCCACTTGTACTTGTTGCCGCCGAGATCCTGAATCTTGATTTGCTCGCCGGTAAATTTGCTTTTCTCCATGTTGAGTTTCCATTTCCCGCAAAAAGGATCGTCCGTGGCCCAGAGCGTGCCCGCGAGCAACGAGGCAAGCACGAGTGAAAAATAGAAGCGTTTCATAGTTACCCTCCGGCGGCGGATTATAGACCCAAGTTCGGCAAATACAAGCGGGAAAATGGCTTCCGAGTTCCGCCCGGTGGCGTGCAGCATTTGTCCTCGATACCCTTCGGCCCACGGGTTGAGAGGGCGTTACCACTGAATAGGATTGGTAGGTCTAGAGTTGAGGCAGGTCTAGAGTTGAGGCAGGTCAATGAAAGCTGGAAAGTTGGTGACGTCACAGCATCATGGTTGGTGAAAAGTCGCGATCTCACTCATTAATCCTCCCCCTGTGCGCAGGCGGTCCGCTCAGCCGCACTTCCGGTAAAATCAAATCATTCCTATGAGCACTCTTGACCAGATCGCAGAGAGCGAGCGCCAGTTTCTTCTGCAGACCTACAATCGCTATCCTGTGGTGCTGAGCCGGGGCAAGGGAGTGTTTGTCTACGACACCGGGGGCAAACGCTATCTCGACTTCGTGTCCGGCCTGGGCGTGAACGCCCTCGGGCACGCGCATCCGCGCATCGTGAAGACGATTCGTGAACAAGCTGCCCGGCTGGTGCACGTCTCGAATCTCTATTACCACGAATACCAAGGGCCGCTGGCGGAGAAACTCTGTGCGCTTTCCGGGCTGAACCGCGCTTTCTTTTCCAACAGCGGCACCGAGGCAATTGAAGGCTCCATCAAGCTGGCACGGCTGGCGGG
>OCOJ01033849.1_pt4 | contig 26239 bp, 29 predicted proteins | sample 1539251 | NCBI WGS metagenome assembly OCOJ01 (sample SAMN01911457, study PRJEB22624) | soil metagenome | biome: Soil | place: Malaysia | collected 2012-04-30 | depth RA_metagenome m
AACGCGTTATAGGCTACCGCCCCGGTCAGCCGCAGCGTGCGGGCGAGCGTGCCTGGTGCGATAGTGACGATGCGCAGGTGGGCCATCTGATCCGGCGTGACGGAAAAAAGTTCCGCCGTTTGCCCCTTCTTTTCCTTCGCGGAGTACGAGGTCATCTGTTCGGCGGAATCGCGAGTGCCGCAGGCCGCCAGCGCGGCAATTCCCGCCATCGCCGCGAGGCAGGAGAACCGGGCGCGAAGCAGACTCTTCATGGCAGGCTCCGCGTGCCGGCCGCCTCCCGCAACTGCTCCACCGCGAGCATGTAGGAGGCCAGCGCCTGCCGGTAGGCCAGTTGCGTGGCCCGGTAGCTGCGCTCCGCGTCCAGAAAATCCAGCAAGCTGGCCGCGCCGCGTTTGTAGGCGTACTCGCTGATCTCCAGGGAGAGCCGGGACTCATCCAGATAGCCGGAACGGTAGAGCGCCACCACGCGGTTGTTTTCCGTGAGGCCTTCATACGCGCCGGCCACGTCGCCCTGCACGGTCTCTTCCGCCACGCGCCGCAATTCCTCCGACTGCGTGATCACATGGCGCGTCCGCGCAATCTCGCCCTGGTTGCGGTTGAAGAAGGGCATCTCCATGCTGAAAAACGCGGAGACCGTGCTGAGGCCGCCGGTGTGCGTATAGAGCAGCGTCCCCGTGGGATCGCGCTTCCCGTTGGCCACCGCCAGGTCGTACTGGCTGTGCGCCGCGGCCACTCCCTGGATGGCCGCGCGCAGGTCCGGCCGGTGATCCACGGCCAGCGCCTGGGCCTCACCCTGCGTGATCTTCACCGGCACGTATTCGAGCGTGCCGGCCGCGTCGTAATCCGCGGGCACCGATTCGTAGCCCAGCAACTGCCGCAGGCTTACCAGGCCCTGCACCCGCGCCAGCTCCGCCTGCGAGACGTCCGTTTGGAATTGCAGTAACTGGAGCTTGATCTTGAGGTAGTCGCCTTCGCTGATGTCCCCGGCCTTGAAGCGCGCCTCGCTGATGTCCACGGTCTTCTGGAAGCTCTGCAGGTCCTGCCGCGCCAGCGCCAGGTTGTCTTCCGCCAGCAACACGCCCACAAATGCCGTGGCTGTCTGGAAAGTGAGCGTACGCTCGTTATCCGCCACCTGCGAGATGGTGACCGCCGTCTGGTCCTTCGCCGCTTGCAGGCGGTGCTGGCGCTTCCTGCCGCGCTCGAAGAGGTAGCTGACGCCCAAATCGAATTGTGCGCTCTGATCCACGTACTCCCCGTCGAAGCGGTCCGGGTTGAAGATGGGCAGGAACTGCGCGTCCGACATCAGCACCGGGTTGGGCCGCAGGTTCGCGGTCACTTCCAGCGCCTGGCTCTGCAGGATGGTGGTGCGCGCGGCCGCGAGCGCGTGGTTGTGCGCCAGCGCCAGGCGCACCGCGTCGTCCAGCGAGATGCGCACCGGAGGCTGCGCCGTGCCGGGCTGCGTCTGCGCGCGCGCGCCCGGACCTCCCAGCATCGCCCCCAAACAAACCGCAAAGATAAGAATCTGTGAGCGCATAGATTCCGCCCCTTTCTCGCTCCAACTGGAAATTGAATGGACTGCACCCGCGGTCAGCGGGCGAGGGACAAGACAGGCTCAGGTGGCAGGCGGGGCGCGGGAAGGAAGCGGCGGCCCGGCCTGAGAATCAACCACGCGGGATTCCACCGGCATCGTCCGGTCGTGGATCACGTCGAACGACGGCGGCCGCTGGCCGGCCTCGCTCCGGTCCATCGGCTGATGATTGAAATGGCAGACAGGACAGTTCGTGTCCGATGAGGCGGCGTGGTGGTGATTCAGGCTGCCCACCAGCGGCGCTGCCACCAGCATGGCGAACAGCATCACAACGGCGATTCGTGTGCTGCGGACATTCAAGCTTCCCCACATGGCCGGTAGGGCCGCGGCTACTTTAGGCCAGCCGGGCCGCGCGATGCAAACCATTCCGCCCGGGGGGCGATTCGATCGCCCGCTGCGGCCGGGCAGGAGCTTACGCGGAGTTTTCCAGGGCCTGGTCCACGCGCGCCAGGGCGCGCTGCGCCCGCTCGCCGATTTCGGTTTCGAGCTTCTGCTGCCGCGCGCGGAGCTGAAAGAGCTCGTCAGCCAGATGCAGCGCCGCCAGCACCGCCACGCGCAGCGAATCCACCGCGCCGGTTACTTCCGCCACGGCGCGCATGCGTTCATCCACGTATCGCGCCAGCTCCTGTGCGTGCTCGGCGTTGTTTTCTCCGCGCAGGTGGTACACCTGGTCGTAAATCTTCACTTCCACGGACGGCTCCACGTTTCCTCCCCTCTGGCCGGGCCGGGAGCGGCCGTTGCCCCGGCCATTGTGCGAGCCCGCGCCGCGCGGCGCAAGGGGGATGCGCTCCGCCACGGGCAGCCACGGTCAATGTCCCGAGTCCCGTAGCCTCGGGATCGGGACTGACCGTGGGCACGTTCCGGAATACTCCTCGTGGCGTGCTACAGTGCTGCGGCCATGGGCAACCTGCATCTGAGCGTGGAAATCGCCGCGCCCCGCGACCGCGTGTTCGTTTTCTTCGTCCCGCAGCGCATGCCGCTGTGGTACGCGCCGGAAATGGACACGCAATTCGAGGTGAGCGGAGGCGAATCCGATTTCCGCGTGGGCCAAAAAGTGCGCATCAGCGGCAAGCTGGGCAGTCGCGAAGTTTCTCTGGTCGCTGTGATACAGCGCTATGAATGGCTTAGCGCGCTCGAATGGGAATTCCAGGACGCCTACGGCGTGCGCGGCCGGCAGATGTGGCAGGTGGACGACGCGCCGGGCATCACCAGAGTCTCGATGCACGAGTACTATACGTTTCCGGGCCGCCTGGGCCGCTGGCTCGATCCCATCCTCATGCGCCCCAGCATCCGCGCGCGCGACCGCCGCATGCTCGACCACCTGAAACGCCTCGCCGAAGCCCGCGGGAGCGAAAAGCAATAGCGCCGGAGCCTCGGCCGCTGAGCGATGCCAGCGGGAGGGATGCTCCTTACGCTCCACACCCACCCAGACCGGGAAAGTCATTTGCCAGCGGGCACTAGGTAAGGGACAATATAAATGTAAGGAAGACCCCATAAAGTAAGGAGCATTGCATGTTGCATTCCACCGTCACCAGCAAGGGCCAAACGACCATTCCGGGAAAGATTCGCAAAGCCTTGCGAATCAAGCCTGGCGACAAGCTCGAGTACCTGGTGGAAGGGGATCATGCCACCATTCGCGTGCATCCCGGAACGCGCTCGCTCCAGGGTCTGCTCGCCAGCAAGAAAGGCAAAGGAATGTCCTTCGCGCAAATCCGCGCGGCTGCGGGGGAGGCGGCTCGCGGCCGTGAGCGCCTCCGGTGAGTCCGCGGAGGCTGGTGGACACCAACCTCATCGTTCGCTTTCTGGTCGGGGACCAAGAAAAGCATGCCCGGGCTGCCGGAAGGCTGTTCGACGCCTGCGACCGCGGCGACCTGGTGATCGTGGTGTTGTCCGTTGTCTTGTCCGAGTGCGTGTCCGTGCTGGAGTCCTTCTATGAGCATCCCCGTGGAGAGATCGCCGCGGCGCTCGGCCGCCTCATTTCCAGCCCTGGCGTCGAGATCCAGGAGACGGCAATTCATCTTGACGCGCTGGAGCGCTACCGGAAAACCAAGGCGCATTTCGTGGACTGCCTGATCGCCGCCAACGCCGCAGCCGAAGACATCCCCGTGGCCACGTTTGATCAGGACTTCCGAAAATTCAGCGACGTCCGCGTGGAAATCCAGTAGTTCCGGAACGCCCGCCCATCCAGCCGGCGCTTGAAACTCCCTACTCCACCACGATGCGCAGGAACTTCTTCTTCCCGGCGCGCAGCAGGAAGTTTCCGGGATGCGAGAGGTCCACTTCGTGACGTACGTCTTCCACGCGCGCGCCGTCAATTTCCACGCCGCCCTGTTTGATCAGCCGCTCGGCCTCTGCCCGCGAAGGAGCGAGTGCGCACTCGGCGATCAGCGCGGCCAGCTTTTTCTTCCCTTCGCGCCGCACCTTCCGAATAGGGACCTCTTGCGGCGCTTCGCGGTCGCGGAACACGCGCTGGAAGTTGTCCGCGGCCTGCGCGCCGGCCTGCGCGCCCTGGAAATCGGCTACGATGCGCCGCGCCAGGTCCATCTTCGCGTCCATGGGATGCCGCTTGCCGCTTTCCACCTGCGCGCGCAGCGTGGCCAGCTCCGCGCTGGGCGCGTCCGTAAGCAGCTCGTAGTAGGTCCACATCAGCGCGTCGGAAATGGACATCAGCTTCCCAAACATCTCTCCCGGCGGCTCGGTGATTCCCACGTAATTGCCCAGGCTTTTGGACATTTTGCGCTGGCCGTCGAGGCCCACAAGAATCGGCATAGTCAGCGCCACCTCGCCCGCCAGGCCGTATTCGCGCTGGATGTCGCGGTGCACCAGCAGGTTGAATTTCTGCTCCGTGGCTCCCAGCTCGACGTCGGATTTGAGTTCCACGGCGTCCAGCGCCGTCAGCAGCGGATAGAGCAGCTCGTGGACGGAAATGGGCTGGTTCTGCCGCAGGCGCGAGCGGAAATCCTCGCGCTCCAGCATCCGCGCCAGGCTGTAGTGGCCGCACAGCCGCACCACGTCGTAGCTGGAGAGCTTGCCGAGCCATTCGCTGTTGTAACGCACCTCGGTTTTCCCGCGGTCCAGGATTTTGTACACCTGCTCGAGGTAGGTCATGGCGTTCGCGTCCACCTGCTCACGCGAAAGTGGCGGGCGCGTCTCCGACTGGCCCGTGGGGTCGCCGATCATCGCGGAGAAATCCCCGATCAGGAAAATCGCCGTGTGCCCCAGGTCCTGGAAATGTTTCAGCTTGCGCAGGACCACGGTGTGTCCCAAATGCAGGTCCGGCGCCGTGGGGTCCACGCCCAGATACGCGCGCAGCGGATTGCCGGATTTCGCCGAGGCCTCGAGCTTCTGGCGCAGCTCCGGCTCCGGGATGATCTCCGCAACGCCTTTGCGCAGGTAATCGAGCTGCGCGTCCACGGGTTGAAATTGCGCCGTCATGACCTTCCAATTCCCCGCTTCGCGTTCGCGGAACCCCATCCAGCAGCCGGTTATGAGCCTGGTCGCACCGGGGCGCGGCAAGCAGCGCCCCTACAGCAAGAGCACGCGCCGGCCTTCGATCCGGTAACGCCCGGAGAGGACGATGCGCACGGCTTCCGAGTAAATGCGGTGCTCTTCGGCCAGGATGCGCGCGGAAAGGGATTCCACGGTGTCGTCATCGCGCACCGCGACGGCCGCTTGCAGCACGATGGGCCCGGCATCCAGATTCTCATCCACAAAGTGCACCGTGCAGCCCGTCCACTTTACCCCGTGCTCGAGCGCCTGGCGCTGGGCCTCCAGTCCCGGAAACGCCGGCAGCAGCGAAGGATGAATGTTCAGGATGCGCTGAGAGAACCTGGCAACAAAATAGGGCGAAAGCAGGCGCATATAACCCGCCAGGCAGACCAGGTCCACGCGCGCTTCTTCGAGCGCCGTGGCCACTTGCCGGTCGTAGGTCTCGCGTTCGAGTCCTTTCGAGGGAATCACCCGCACGGTGATGCCCCGTGCGCGCGCCCGCTCGATCCCCGGCGCCCCCTCGCGGTTGCTCACTACCAGCGCCACCTGGGCATCCGGAATGCGTCCGGCCGTGCAGCTTTCCGCCAGCGCCTCGAAGTTCGAGCCGCGGCCGGAGAGCAGCACGCCGATGCGTTTGCTCATAAGCGCAGCACGTTAACACATGGCTTGGAGCGCGCAAAAGCAGCACAGGCACTTTGCCTGTGCGCGGCGCTAGTGCTGCGGCGGCACGGAGAACTGCGCGAAGGTGATGTAATGCCCGCCGGGATCCTTGATCCCAATCTCCCGTGAGCCGTAGAACGTGGTGCGCTCCGGCATCACCACTTCCGCGCCCTTTACTGCGGCCTTGACCGCCTCCAGGTTCTCCACTTCGATGTACAGAAACGTGGGGCCCTGGCGCGCAATCCGGGCCATGGCCGGCGCGTCCTTTTCCGCGCTGGCGTAAGACTGGTACATCAGCTCGACCGGGCCCTTCACCAGGATGACGAAGCCCAGCTTGTTGCCATCGGGCACCTCGACGGTCTTCTCGAATCCCAAGCGCTCGGTCCAGAACTTGACGCAGGGCTCGATTTCCTCGACGAACAGCACGGGCGTGGACTTCTTGATCATGGGCTTGTTCTCCTCTCCGGGGCGCGGCCCGGGCTGATTTCCAGCGGCGGCCAGGGCGGTCGCCAGGAAGACGGCAGCAAACCTGTGCATGGGCCGTTTCCTCCTTCTTTTCTCTTGCAACGGGCGGTAGTCTAAACTAGACTAGTTGAGTCTAGCAGATGATTCCCCGGCTGGCAAGGAGGCTTTTTTTCCATGACCCCTCGCAGACAACTGGCCGACCTGGTCTCCATCGGCCCGGCCGTGCTTCGTGATTTCGAGCTGCTCGGCGTGCGCAGCGTCGCCCAACTCGCCCGCCGCTCCCCGCGCGCCCTGTATGAATCCCTGTGCGCGGCCACCGGCCAGGCCCAGGACCTGTGCGTCCTGGACACCTTTTCGGCCGGCGTGGCCCAGGCGCGCAATCCCCGCCTGCCCGTGCGGCAACGCCAATGGTGGTACTGGAGCCGCAAGCGCAAAGCGGCGGAGCGCCAGCGGTAGCACAGGCTTCAGCCTGTGCTCTCCGAGGACCAGTGGCTATGAACCACGCCGCGCCGCAACCGTCGGGGGTTCGCCTGCGCAGGCTGAAGCCTGCGCTACCGCGGCGCGGGGAGCGCGCGCTGACCACGCCGGACCTGGTGCTGCTCAGCCTGCTGGCGGAGCGGCCGATGCACGGCTATCAGGCCAACCTCGAACTGGAGCGCCGCCAGGTGCGCGACTGGGCGGGCATTTCGCGTCCGCAGGTGTATTACTCGCTGGAAAAGCTGGCGCAGCGCGGGTTGCTGCGCGCGGCTGCGGACGCGGCGCCGGCCGCCGGGCCGGAGCGGCGCGTCTTCCAGACCACGGAGCGCGGGCGCCGCGAACTCGCCCGTGCCTTGGCGCGCGAGAACTGGACCGGCGCGCGCGAACGCCCGCCATTCATCACCTGGCTGGCGCTCTCCTGGCAGGCCACTCCCGCCGTGGTTCGCCGGCAGGTGCGCCGGCGGCAGAAGTTCGTGGCTGCGGAACTGGCGCGTGAACGCGCCACGCTGGCCGCCGTTCTGCAGGAAGTCGGCCACCCTTACCACGAAGCGGTGTGGGCCGTCAGGCTGGTGGTGGAGCAGCTCGAGACCGAACTGCGCTGGCTCCAGAAACTTTCGCGCGAGCTTCCGCACCGCGCCATGGCGCGCCATCCCGCGTACGCTCCCGCGGAGATGTAGCGCAGGGCGGCAGCCCCGCGGCCACGGTTAACCCATACGCATCGCCGGCGCCGTGCAGGCGCGAACCGCAACCTCCGCGCGTATACTGCTCTCAGTTTGGAAGGGGACCGCTGGGGGGGCGGTTGCTGAATTTTCTGCACTCGCCGGAAGATTTTCTGCTGGCATTGCTCTTCGCCAGCACGCTGGCGCTGGGCGCCTGCCTGTGGCTGGTGTGGAACGAGCTGCGGCGCCTGGAATCGCGGGAGCAGAAATTGCAGCGGGAGTCCACGGAGCACATCCAGTCGCACCTGGCCGCGCTGAACGAAAAATTAAGCGGAGAGCTGGCGGGGCACCGCCGCGACGCCGAACAGGCGGAGCGCAACCTGGAGGCTGCGGTGCGGGGCCGGCTGGAAGAGCTTCAGGCCCTGCTGGAAAGTCTGCGCGCCATCGAAGTGAAACTTCAGGCGCGGGTGGGGCCTTCCGCTGCGGAGCCTGCGGCGGGGACGGTGGCCAAAGAAACGCGCGCGGGATTCAGCGTGATTGGCCGCCCGCCGAAGGCGGGCAGCGGCGAGCCGCAGGGGTAGCCGCAGGGGCCGGCGCGCTCCCGACCATTCGGGAGCCGGCGCTACGCCCGGTAACTCACATCCGTAACTGGCCGGCGTATGCCACCGAAGGTTTTCCGGGCTCGATGCGCCCGATGGCGTAAAACTTCTCGCGGCGGCGCTTCAGATGCGCTTCCACCTGCCGCAGGTGTTTGGGCGGCACCACCAGGATCATGCCCACCCCCAGATTGAAGGTGTGCAGCATCTCCTCCTGGCTCACATCACCCAGCCGCGCCAGGTAGCGGAACACGGGCAGCACGGGCCAGGAGCCCAGCTCCACGCGCGCCTGCACGTTGCGCGGCAGCACGCGCGGCAGATTTCCAGTGATGCCCCCGCCGGTGATGTGCGCCAGAGCGGAAACCCATCCGCGCCGCACCAACTCCCGCAGGGGCCGCAGATAGCAGCGATGCGGCTTCAGCAGCTCCGCGCCCACTTTATTCTGCAATTCCGCCACATAGGTCTCCGGCTTCAGCCCGGCGACCTCGAACACCAGTTTGCGCGCCAGCGAATAACCGTTGGTGTGCAAACCGCTCGAGGGCAGCGCCAGCAGCACGTCTCCGGAGCGGACCGCGGAGCTGCTCAGGATCTGCCCGCGCTCCACGGCGCCGATAACGAATCCGGCGAGGTCGTATTCTCCCGGCGCGTAGAAATCCGGCATCTCCGCCGTCTCTCCGCCAATCAGCGCGCAGCCGGCCTGCTTGCAAGCGGCGGCCATGCCTTCGACGATCTGTTCCACCACTTCCGGAACGAGCCGGCCCATGGCCAGGTAGTCGAGAAAGAAGAGCGGGTCGGCGCCCTGCGTCAGGATGTCGTTGACGCAGTGGTTCACAATGTCTACGCCCACCGTGGAATGCACACCCATGGCGAAGGCCACTTTCAGCTTGGTGCCCACACCATCCGCGCTGGCCACCAGCACCGGGTCCTTCCAACGCTTGCGGTCGAGCTGGTAGAGCGCCCCGAAGGCCCCAATGTCGTTGAGCACCCCGGGCGTGAACGTGCGTCCGGCCAGGTGGCGGATGCGCTGCTTGGCGCGGTCCGCGCGGGAGATATCCACACCTGCATCAGTGTAGCGCATGAGGTAGGCGGCGGTAACGAACCCGTCCCAGTCCCGAAGCCTTGGGATCAGAACGGCACGAACAGGCGGCGCCAGCGTACGTGGTCGGGATGCAAGAGCGCCATGCCGTAGGCCCCCAGCCTCTCGCGGATGTGCCCCGGCTGCCAGGCCTCGCTGGGCGCATCCAGTGAGAGATAGATGAACAGAGGCGTACCCACGATTGCCGAGCGCGGCACGAAGCCCCAGTAGCGGCTGTCGTAGGAATTGTTGCGATTGTCGCCCATCACGAAATAGGAATTCGGCGGAACCTTGTAGGGCCCGCGGTTCTCCCACGCATCGGGGGTGTCCGGCAGATAGGGTTCGGAAAGCGGCTTGCCGTTCACCCACACCGCGCCGCCGCGGATCTCCACATCATCTCCGGGCATGCCGATGATGCGTTTGACGAAATCGGGATGACCGGGCAGCGGCGCGTGGAAAACAATCACTTCCTGGCGGTGCGGCTGCTTCCACAGGCTCACGTGGAGGCCGGTGAACGGCACTTCCGCGTCGTAGCCGAAGCGGCTCACCAGCACGTGGTCTCCGATGAGCAGGGTTTTAACCATGGATTCGGAGGGAATCACCCGCGCCTGCACCAGCGTGCCCTGGATGAACAGGAACGCCAGGATCACCCACAGCCAGCCGCGCAGCTCGCGCAGCACGCGCTCGCGCGCATCCGAGGATGGTGGAGCCGGCGGGGCCTCCGGGGTTAGCGGAATGTTATTGGCAGCCACGAGTGTTGGCCACTTCCAGTTGCACCAGTTCGGTCGGATACACGCCCGTATAACAGGACGTACAGAACTTGCCCTCGGTGTCGCCCACCGCCTCGCGCAGGTGCTCCAGGGACAGGTAACCGAGCGAGTCCGCCTCGATGTACCGCCGGATCTCTTCGACGGAGTGCTGCGCGGCGATCAGTTCCTCGCGCGTGGGCGTATCCACGCCGTAATAGCAGGGCGAAACCGTGGGCGGGCAGCTGATGCGCATGTGCACCTCGACGGCGCCCGCTTCCCGCACCATGCGCACGATCTTGCGGCTGGTGGTGCCCCGCACGATCGAGTCATCCACCAGCACCACGCGCTTGCCTTCCAGCAGGCGGCGCACCGGGTTCAGCTTCAGCTTCACGCCGAAGTCGCGGATGGATTGCCGCGGCTCGATGAACGTCCGGCCCACGTAATGATTACGGATGAGCGCCATCTGGAAAGGGATGCCCGATTCCAGGGCATAGCCGACGGCCGCGGGCACGCCGGAATCGGGCACCGGCACCACCATGTCCGCTGCCGCGGGATGCTCCCGGGCCAGCCAGCGCCCCAGGCGCTCGCGGCTCAACTGCACGGAGCGGCCAAACACCAGGCTATCCGGCCGGGAGAAGTATACGTGCTCGAAAATGCAGTGCTGCAGCGGCTTTTGCGCAGCGAAATGGATGGACTCCTGCCCGCCGCGCGAGATGCGCAGCATTTCTCCGGGCTCGATGTCGCGCACATACTCCGCGCCGATCAAGTCGAAGGCGCAGGTTTCCGAGGCCACCACCCAGGCACCGTCCAGCCGCCCCAGGGCCAGCGGGCGAAAGCCGCGGGGATCGCGGATGGCGTAAAGCTCGTCGCGCGTGAGCGCCACCAGCGAGTACGCGCCCTCCACCTGGTGCAGCGCGTCCGCCAGGGCTCCCGGCAGATTGCGCGCCGCGCTGCGCGCCGCCAGGTGCACGATTACTTCCGTATCGCTGGTGCTCTGGAAGATCGATCCCTTGTGCTCCAGCTTGCGGCGGATTTCATTGGCGTTGGTCAGGTTGCCGTTGTGCGCCAGCGCCAGCTTCCCGCGGTTACAGTCGGTCACAATGGGCTGGGCGTTGATCAGCGAGGTGTCGCCCGCGGTGGAATAGCGCGTGTGGCCGATGGCCGCGTCTCCGCTGAGCTTGGCCAGCACATCGCCGGTAAAAATTTCGGAGACCGCGCCCATGCGCCGGTAGCTGTAGAGGTCCCGCCCATCGCTCGAGGTGATGCCCGCGGATTCCTGCCCGCGGTGCTGCAGCGCGTAAAGGCTCAGGTAAGTGAGTTTCGCCGCTTCGGGGTGGCCGTACACGCCCACCACCCCGCAGTGGTCATGCAGGCGATCGTCCCGAGGATGCGGCGAAAAATACAAGACGTGGTTAACGCGCTCCCAGCGCGTGCTCGAGAGAACCCGCCCAGGCGGCGTGCAGGGAGTCTACCGGCGAAGCGACAGCTTCCCTGCCATTGTACCGGATGCGGAAAATCCCCTGGGTGACCGCGCCGAGCGTTTGCTGGCCCAGCTCATATTGTGCCGCAATCCGCTCAATGGCGGCAAGCGCGCCGGGAGCCGCGGTGACTATGGCGCGCCCGCCACGCTCCCCGAAGAGCGCCCACTCAGCAGGCTCCGCGCTTTCCAGCGTTATCTCCGCTCCCAGCCATTCCGTGGTGAAGAACGACGCGAAGCCGCTCTCCGCCAGCGCCACGGCCAGCCCGCCGTCGGAGAGGTCGTGGGCGGAATGGATCAGCCCCTGGGAAACCAGCGCCACTAGGCCTTCGATCAGGCGTTTCTCCGCGGCGAGGTCGATGGCCGGAGGAGCGCCGGCAACGATGCCGTGAATCGCGCGCGCATATTCGCTCGAAGAAAATTCCCGCGCCGCTTGCGCGCGTGAAACCGCGGCGTTTGCCAGGCCGTTGAGCAACAAGATCACATCCCCGGTTGCGCGGAATCCCATGCCGATCGCCTTGGCCTGGTCGTCCAGCAGGCCGAGCACGCCCACGGTGGGCGTCGGATAGATCGAGCGGCCCAGCGTTTCGTTGTAAAAGCTCACATTGCCGCCGGTGATGGGCACGCCGAGGGCGCGGCAGGCCTCGCTGATGCCGTCAATCACTTCGCTGAATTGCCACATGATCTCCGGCTTCTCCGGATTGCCGAAGTTCAGACAGTTGGTGGCGGCGATGGGCCGCGCGCCGGTGGCCGCAACATTGCGCGCCGCTTCCGCCACCGCGTGCATGGCTCCGAGGCGCGGATGCAACTGGCACCAGCGGCCGTTGCCGTCCACGGCCAGCGCCAGTCCGCGGCCGGTTTCCTTGATCCGCACCACGCCCGCGTCGCCCGCGCCTGGCGCCACCCGCGTGTTGGTGCGCACCATGTGGTCGTATTGCTGCACCACCCAGCGCTTCGAGGCGATGGCTGGGGCAGCCAGCAGCTTGGTGAAATTCTCCGTGAGGTTGGTTCCCTCCGGCGCGAACGCCGCCAGTTTTTCTTCCTTCGCGGGACGCGCCGGGGGCGCCAGCGGACGCGCGTACACCGGTCCCTCTTCCGCCAGCGGGTGCGCGGGAATTTCCGCAGCCACGCGGCCGCCATCCAGCACGCGCAACAGGCCGTCTGCGGTGACGCGGCCGATCACTACCGCGTCCAGCTCCCACTTGCGGAAGACGCACAGCACTTCTTCCTCGCGCCCGCGCTCCGCCACCAGCAGCATGCGCTCCTGCGATTCGCTGAGCATGATTTCGTAGGGGTTCATGCCCGTTTCGCGCTGCGGCACGCGCGCCAGTTCGATTTCAATTCCCGTGGCCCCGCGCGAGGCCATCTCGCAGGTCGAGCAGGTGAGCCCGGCCGCGCCCATATCCTGAATGGCCACCACCGCACCGGTGTGCATGGCCTCGAGGCAGGCTTCGAGCAGAAGTTTTTCCAGGAACGGGTCGCCCACCTGCACGTTGGGCCGCTTCTGCTGGGATTCTTCGGTGAATTCCGCGGAAGCGAGCAGCGAGGCGCCGTGGATTCCGTCACGCCCGGTTTTCGCGCCCACGTAGATCACCGGATTGCCTTCGCCGCGCGCCCGCGCGAAAAACAATTCCTCGCGCCGCGCCACGCCCAGGGCCATCGCGTTCACCAGCGGATTGGCGGAGTAGCACGGCTCGAAGGCCACCTCGCCGCCCAGGTTGGGCACGCCGAAACAATTGCCGTAGAACCCGATGCCGCGCACCACGCCGTCCGCGATGCGGCGGTTGCGCGCTACTTCTTCCGCCGTGGCTCCCTGGCCTTCGAGGATCGGGCCGAAGCGCAGGGAATCGAGCACGGCAATGGGCCGCGCGCCCATGGTGAAAATATCGCGCAGGATTCCGCCTACGCCCGTGGCCGCGCCCTGGAAGGGCTCGACAAAACTGGGATGGTTGTGCGATTCGATCTTGAACGCCGCCACCCACCCGCCGCCGATGTCCACCACCCCGGCGTTCTCGCCCGGCCCCTGCACCACTTGGGTGCCTTTGGTGGGCAGGCGCTTCAGGTGCACCTTGCTGGACTTGTAGGAGCAGTGCTCGCTCCACATCACGGAGAAGATGCCCAGTTCGGTGATATTCGGCTCGCGGCCCAGGATTTTCAGCACGCGCGCGTATTCCTCCGCGGTGAGCCCGTGCTCCGCGGCCAACTCTGCGGTTACCTTGATCTCAGTCTCGATCATGGTGCGGCGGGATTGTAGCCTGGGTCTTCAGACCCGGGAAATTTTCTTTCGGTCGTTTCACGCCCGGACTCGGCTCAAGATCCCGCCGCTGATCCCGAAACCTCGGGAGGCGGGCTACAGGGACGGCAAACGGAAAGCGGCTACGCCGGCACGCGCTCGGTAATTTGCGCAGCCGCCGGGGCGAGTTCGCGCCGCGCGAGCGTTTCCACCAGCGAGCGAAAAATCACCAGGCCGTCTGCGGAACCCAGCTCGGCCTCCGCGGCGCGCTCCGGGTGCGGCATCAGTCCGGCCACGTTGCGCTCGCGATTGCAAATCCCCGCGATATTGGCCAGCGCGCCATTGGGATTCCATTCCGGCACCTCGCGGCCGTCGGGCGCCACGTAGCGGAACAGGACTTGCCCGTTGCGTTCGAGTTCGCGCCGCGTCGTTTCCTCGCAGAAATAATTGCCGTCGGAGTGGGCGATGGGAATTTTGAGCACCTGGCCGGGGCGCGCCGCGCAGGTGAACGGCGTCTCCGTGTGTTCCACGCGGACGTATACGTGCTCGCAAACGAAGCGCAGGCCTGCGTTGCGCAGCACCGCGCCGGGCAGCAGGCCGCTTTCCAGCAGCACCTGAAAGCCGTTGCAGATGCCCAGCACCAGCCCGCCCGATTTTGCGAACTTGGTCACCGCGCGCATCACCGGAGAGAAGCGCGCAATCGCGCCGGTGCGCAGGTAATCCCCGTAGGCAAACCCGCCGGGCAGCAGGATGGCGTCGCAGCCGGAGATGTCTTCCGACTGGTGCCAGATAAAATCCACCGGCTGGCCCAGCACCGCGCCCATGGCGTGGTGCGTGTCGTGGTCGCAGTTCGAGCCCGGAAACACTACGACGCCGAATTTCATCGCGGGTTTCTCCCTTTCAAATACTANCCACGCCGCGCTAGGAATCATCCCCGGCCAATTCAAGGAGTGATCGCACGTCTCGAGCCGCATGCACCACACGGACCACTTTCAGGATTTCTTCTTCCAGCCGGAAAACGATCAAATACGAATAGACCGAATAAAAGCGGATGCTCCGGTCGGCGAGGTCTTCCCGCAAATGGCCGATTCCCGGATTCCTGGCCAGCCTTTGCAGCGCAGCTTCCAGGGCCTTCAGGATTCGATCCGCCGCCTCCAGGCTATCTCTGGCGATGAATTCCCAAATGTTGAGAATATCTTCCGAGGCCGCCGGGGTAACGTGGACCGCTTTCATGCCCGAAGGCGGCGGCGTTGCTTGCTTCGCTCACGAACCCGCGCAAACACCTCTGCGGCATCGATAAACTCGCCACGATCCGCTTGCTCCACTCCGATGGCAATTTCACGGCGCAGCCGCGCCAGAGCGATCTTCTTGGCATGCTCGCGCTCCTTTAGCAGCCGGAGCGCCTCCCGAAGGACCTCGCTTTGCGACTGGTACAGGCCACTACGGGTCAGATCGGCGACAAATTTTTCCAGAGTAGGGCCCAGGTTGACATTCATAATCTGTGTTTAGCAGGGATAGCAACAATTGTCAATTCTTGACAACCAGACAATCCGGCCCATCGTCTGCTGATTCAGCGGGGTGGCCGCTTGGATTTCTTGTTCCTCTCGGGGATCCTCCGCGGCGGGCGAGAAGCTCTTTTTCTGTGCTTTTCGCCTTCGGTAGCCATGGCCTTGCGCCGCGCGGTCGCCCAGCCCGGCTTGTTGGCCTGCTTGCCGCGGGCGATGCCCAGCGCGTCCGGCGGGACGTTTTCTGTGATTGTGGAACCCGCAGCCACGTAGGCGCGGTCGCCCACGCGCACCGGAGCAACCAGCGCCGTATTGCTGCCGATAAATACGTTGGCGCCGATCACCGTGCGATTCTTTTTCACGCCGTCGAAATTGCAGGTAATTGTGCCCGCGCCAATATTCGTTTTGGGGCCGATGGAGGCGTCGCCGAGATAGCTCAGATGCTGGGCCTTGGCGCCTTCGCCCAGGCGGCTCTTCTTCACTTCCACGAAATTCCCCACGTGAGCATTCAAGCCGATATCCGCCTCCGGCCGCAGCCGCGAAAAGGGCCCCACTACGGCGCCGGCGCGGATGCGGCTCGCGGTCATCACGCAGTGCTCGCGCACGGTCACGCGGTCATCCAGCGCCATATCCATGAGCACGCTCCCGGTGTGAATATGGCAGTTTGCGCCGATGCGCGTCGCGCCCAGCAGTTGCACTCCGGGCTCGATCACCGTGTCCGCGCCGATGCGCACATCCGGATCGATCCACACGGTTTCCGGGAGAAAAATGGAGACGCCCGCGTCCATCAGTTCGCGGCATTTGCGCCCGCGGAAGATGCGGTCCGCGTCCGCAAGTTCCGCACGGGTGTTGCAACCCAGCACCTCTTGCGAGTCCGCGGCCACGTCCGCCAGCACGCGTTTGCCGCGCTGGTTGAGCAGGGCGATGGCGTCGGTCAGATAGAGTTCGCGGTGCACATTGGTTGGCCGGAGCGCCTCCAGGCAGGGCCACAGCTCCGCCAGCGTGAAGGCGTAGAGGCTGGAATTGATTTCCTGGATCGCCCGCTGCTCCGGAGTGGCCGCCTTCTCCTCCACGATGGCCGCGACGGAGTTGTCCGCTTTGCGCAGGATGCGCCCGTAGCCGGCGGGCTCGGCGAGCATCGCCGTCAGCACCGTGGCTGCCGCCGCGCTTTCGAGATGCCTCCGCGCCAGCCGCTCGAGCGTCTCCGTGCGGATGAGCGGGGCATCGCCGGGCAGCACCAGAGCATACTTTGCGCGGGCCAGCCTGGAACGCGCCACCCGCAGCGCGTGGCCAGTTCCATTCTGCGGCTGCTGGAGAACGGTGCGCGCGCCCAGTGGCGCGACGCAGGAGGTGACGGCCTCCGCCTGGTGCCCCACAATCGCCAGAATCTCCCGCGTCCGGAGCGGAAGGCAGGCGCGCACCGCGTGCTCCACGAGCGTGCGTCCCCCGGCGCGGTGCAGCACCTTGGCCAGAGCAGACTTCAGCCGCGTGCCTTTGCCCGCGGCCAGAATGACTACCGAGAAATCTCGAAGCGTTGCGATGCGTGACGGCATGGAAATGCCATTGTCCCTTCGCTGGCGAGAGTTGGAAAGCCCACTGTGCCGAGTGAGTTCGAAAACCGCTAGGCCTCGAGCAGAATGCGCGGCTGTTTTTTCGCGATGGCAAGGAGTTTGAGAGTGGCGTTTCGCGGCCTCCGCGCTCCCTGCTCCCAGCTACGAACCGCGTTCGGGCTGACGTTAAGGTAGCGCGCAAACTGAGCCTGGCTCGCATCCAGGGACTCGCGGATCTCCCGGATTTCGGCGGGCCGCATCGGCTTGGGATGGGGCGGAAAGACAGTGACCCGCAAGTCCAGCCGCCTCCCGCGCCGGAAATCGCGAACCTCTTCGAGGGCCTCTTTCAGTTCGTTGAAGATATTTACCCGCTTCTTCGCCATGCCCGTTTCTCCTATCGGCTGCTTTCGGCTACAGCAAGTGCACGAATGAGTTTTCGTTGTGCCGGCGTAAGATCTTCCTGTTCGTCCTTATCCAGAATGTATAAAAGAACAATTTGCTGGTCGCGGACAAAATACATGTAGAAGTACCGGAAACCTCCCCGCTGACCTTTGCCGCGGGCCGGATTTGCCTGGCGCGCCTTGCGCACGCCACCCAATCCCGGCACGAGAGGACCGCGCTCCGGGTTCCTGCTGAGTTCACCCTCGATGGCTCGAAGCAAATCGTCGGCCCAATCACCGGCTAACGCATGCAGCCGCCGGGTGAAAGGCAATGCCTCCACGGACTGCACTTTTTCACCTATACCACAATGTGGGAGACGACGCCAGCGGCCCTTCTTTCCGGGAACACATGCAAGGCGGCGCGGCTAATCTGCCGGCGCGGCGGCGGCCGCGGCACCGGCGGCGGCTGCGTGGCGGCGCGGTGCGGAGACTTCCGCGGGCCCTTCGGTCCACAGAGACGGATCGGCCAGCAGGCGGGTGACCAGTTGCGTGTGCAGCGCGTGGCCCGCCTTGTTCGCCACTACGCGTGCGCGCAGCGGCCGGCCCACCAGCGCCAGGTCTCCGATCAGGTCCAGGGTTTTGTGCCGCCCGAATTCGTCGGCAAAGCGCAGCGGGCCGTTCACAATCTCCTGGTCGGAGAGCACCAGCGCGTTTTCATAGGATCCACCGCGGATCAATCCCATGCTGCGCATGCCGGCGAAGTCGCGCTCGAAGCCGAAGGTGCGCGCCGGCGCCAGCAGATGGCTGAAGGTTTCCCGGTTCACCTGCAATTCCACATGCTGCCGGCCGATGGCCGGGTGCGGGAAATCAATCTCGCATTGCACCCGGAATTCCTCCGCCGGATAGATTCCGATCGTGCGTCCCGCGTCGGTAAATTCCAGCGGCTTGATTACCCGCAAGTAGCGCCGCCGCCGCCGCAGGGTGCGCAGGCCGGCGCGTCCCAGCATGTCGATAAATGGCTGCGCGGAGCCGTCCAGAATGGGCACTTCGATGGCATCCAAGTCTACGTAGCAGTTGTCCACCTGGCAGGAGTAAAGCGCGGCCAGCAAATGCTCCGTGGTGGAGATGAGCACGCCCTTCTTCATCAGGCTGGTGGCATAGCTCACGCGCGCCACATTGGCCACACGCGCTTCAATGGGAAAGTTGTCGAGGTCCGTGCGGCGAAAGACGATGCCGGTATCCGCCGGGGCCGGAACCAGCCGCAGATGACCGGGAACGGCGGTGTGCAGGCCGATGCCAGAAGTCTCCACTGCGCGTTCCAACGTAGTTTGAAAGGGCATGANCTGGCTCATGGCAGGCATCTGAAGGACCAAACCATTTGTTGTAACTCACATATTGTAAATGACTTGGACAAGTGATTCTGCAACGTCTCGCCCAACTGTGTCCATTTTACAACATTTTCCTGTCGCCGCCTGTGTCCAAGTTGTGGCCGCCGACCGCTTTCTCCGGTGCCCGTCCACTCCCCGTCTCGGTCCATGGGGCGTCCTTCCGCGTCCACAGCCCGCTCAACACCAGTGCTATACTCGCCGCTTTCCGCTGCGCCTGATGACACCCCCATCCCGGAAGCGGCTCTTCCTCGTCGATGCCATGGGTTTCGTATTCCGAGCCTTCTACGCGCCCATGGAACGTCTGCGCAGCCCTGCCGGGCTGCCCACCAAAGTTCCCTATGTTTTCGCCAACATGCTGCGCAAGCTGGCTAAGGATTGGTCGCCCGATTATCTGGGCGTGGTCTTCGATCTCCCCGGCCCCACTTTTCGCGACGAGCTTTACAAGGAGTACAAAGCGCAACGCCCGCCGATGCCGGAAGACCTCTCGGTGCAGCTTCCCATGGTCCAGCGCTTGTGCCAGGTGATGCGCTTGCCCGCGCTGGGCAAAGCGGGCTACGAAGCGGACGACGTGATCGGCACGCTCAGCCGCCAGGCCGCGGAGNGCGGCTTGGAGGTATTCATCGTCACCGCGGACAAGGACATGCTCCAGCTCGTGCGCGACCACACGCCCGGAGGCGGCAGCGTGCGCGTGTTCAATCCCGGCAAGGGCGACCTGCTGGCCGACGAAAAGAAAGTGGAAGAGTTAATGGGCGTTCCTCCGGCGCGCGTCACGGACGTGATGGCGCTCATGGGCGATTCCATCGACAACATCCCCGGGGCCAGGGGCATCGGCGAGAAGGGCGCGCGGGAGCTGATCCAGAAATACGGCTCCGCGGAAGCGGCGCTCGAGCACGCTGCGGAAGTTCCGAGCAAACGCTACCGCGAAGCCTTGCAGAATTCCCGGGAGATGGTGCTGCTCTCGAAAAAACTGGCGGCCATTGAGACGAGCGCTCCCCTGGAGCTGGATCTCGCCACGCTCGAGCCTGTCCCGCCGGATGGGGAAGCCCTGCGCCAGTTCTATGCGGAGATGGGTTTCAGCTCTCTGTTGCGAGAGCTCACCCCGGCCCCGGCGCCCGCGGCATCCCGCCCCTCGGATTCACTTTCCACCCCCGCGGCGCTCCGGGCTTTTCTCGCGCGCCAGGCCGCGGGAGCGGAAATGTCCGTTTGGGTGGAGGCGCTTCCCGGCGAAGGCGAAGACGAAGAGGACACTCCCGGATTTGGCAGCCGCGCCGGCGCCATCGCCCTCTCTGCGGGCGCGGAGACCGTGGCCATGCTGGACCTGGAGGCGGCGCCGGCCACGCGCCAGGCTTTCGAGGCGTGGCTTGCGGACCCCGCGCGCGCCAAGACGGTTCACGACCCGAAGCTCATCGAGCTGCTGCTCGAGCCCGCGCAGGGCTTGGCAGGGGTCCGCCATGCCGTCCGGCTCTACTCGTATCTGCTGCGGCCCACTACCACCCGGCACGACCTGGAAGAAGTGGCCGTGCGCCACTTAAACGCCGCGCCCGCCGCCGCCCCGGTGGAGAAAGCGGTCTGGCTGGCGCGCCTCGGCCCGCAACTGCGTGCCGAGGTGGAAAAGCAGGGCCTCGCGGAACTCTACGAGCGGATTGACCTGCCGCTGGCTCCCGTTCTCGCGCGTATGGAGCGCGCCGGGGTGCGCGTGGATGCCGCGCTGCTCGAGCGCATGTCCGCGTCGCTTCGAGAGGAGGTTGCCGCGCGGGAAAAAGAGATTTACGAAATGGCCGGCGCGCCCTTCAACCTGAATTCGCCCCAGCAGCTTGCCGAAGTGCTCTTCGACAAGCTGAAGCTGCCCGCACCGCGCAAGTCCGCCAAGACCGGCGCACGCTCCACCGCCGTGGACGTGCTGGAAGGCCTGGCGGCACAACACCCGCTGCCGGCCAAAGTGCTGGAGTACCGCGAAGCCGCGAAACTCAAATCCACTTACGTGGACGCGCTGCCGCGGCTCGTCCATCCCGCGGACAGCCGGCTGCACACGCGCCTCTCACAAACCGGCACGGCCACCGGCAGGCTCAGCTCTTCGAATCCCAATCTGCAGAACATCCCCGTGCGCGGCGAGGCCGGGCGGCAGATCCGCGCCGCCTTTGTAGCGGAGAAAGGGCACGTGCTGCTCTCCGCGGACTACTCCCAGATCGAGCTGCGTCTGCTGGCGCATTTTTCCGAAGATCCCGTGCTGGTGGAAGCTTTCCAGCGCGGCCAGGATATCCACGCGCGCACGGCTGAAGAGGTCTTCGGCGTCGGGCCGCTCGCCCAGACTCCCGAGCATCGCCGCTCGGCCAAAGCCATTAATTTCGGGATTATCTACGGGCTTTCCGCCTTCGGCCTGGCGCAGCAACTGGGCATCGAGAAGAGCGAGGCGGCCAAATTCATCGCCGCGTATTTCGCGCGCTACCGCGGGGTGAAAGAGTACCTCGACCGGCACCTCGAGGAAGTGCGCCAGACCGGATTCACGCGCACGCTGTTTGGCCGCATCCGCCCCATCCCCGAAATTCAATCGCCGCAGGGGGCCATGCGCGCGCTGGGCGAGCGCGTGGCGCTCAACACGCCTTTACAGGGCACCGCCGCCGACCTGATCAAGCTGGCCATGATTGATATCGACCGGCGGCTGGCGGATGGCAAGCTCGGCGCGCCCATGATCCTGCAGGTGCACGACGAACTGTTGTTTGAGGTGCCGCGCGCGAATCTGCCCGCGCTGCGCGCGCTGGTCAAGGAGCGCATGGAGCACGCCCATCCGCTGCGTGTGCCTCTGGTGGTGGACCTGAAGAGTGGCCCCAACTGGCGCGACCTGGAGTAGAATCCGCCCGAGCTTCGCTCTGCCCCCGCAGGCCACGTGCCCACGGGAGGGAGGTTTCCGCCATGAGGTACACGCTCACCATAGCCGCGGCCGTCCTGCTGGCTGCGCTTTGCGGCATGGCCGCGCCGCAGGAAAAAACCGGCGCGGGGAAGAAGCAGGATGCGCGCTTTCCGGAAGGCTACAGCATCCCCGCGGAAGCCGCGCAGCGCGCCAATCCGGAAAAGCCCACGCCCGAATCCCTGGCCGCCGCAAAAAAATTCTTCTCCACGCAGTGCGCCATGTGCCACGGCAAGGAGGGCGACGGCAAGGGCGACCTGGCCGAACAGATGAAGCTGAACATCNCCCGATTACCGCAAGCCTGAGTCGCTGGCCAAGTTTACCGATGGCGAGCTCTTTTACATTCTCACCAACGGCATGGGCAAGATGCCCCCGGAGGGCGACCGCACTCCCGACGACAGAAAATGGCAGGTGATCAATTTCCTGCGCTCCCTCTCGAAGAAGGAAGCGGGTGAGAAGGCTGTTCCCAGGCAGTAGCGATTTTCGCGCCGCACGCGGCCATCATCCCACAGCACGGTGTGCAGGAGTCCGCAGCGCCATGGAGCGCCCGAGGCCGCAATTTCCGCTGCCGCTCACGCTGTCTCTCCTCCATCCCAGGTCCAGTCTCAGTCGCGGTTGTGCTATTCTGACCGCCCACGATAAGGAAGGAGTACGACCATGCAGCACACCAACCGCTTTCTCGCGCTGGTCAACGAGGCCAGGAAGCGCATCCGCGAAACCACCGTCCAGGAAGTCAAGAAGCGCATGGACGCCGGCGAGAAGCTGATCCTGGTGGACGTGCGGGAGGAAAGCGAAGTGGCCCGCGGGCGCATTCCCGGCGCCATTCAGCTGGGCAAGGGCGTGATCGAGCGCGATATCGAGAAGACCATTCCCGATACCAACGCCGAAATCATCCTGTACTGCGGCGGCGGCTTCCGCTCCGCTCTGGCGGCGGAAAATCTGCAGCGCATGGGCTACAAAAACGCCGTCTCCATGGACGGCGGCTGGAAGGGCTGGAACGAGAACGGCTACCCCACCCAGAAGTGACCACTGGCGGAATCAGGCCTTCAAGAAATCGGCTACAGTGACGCCGGCCTAGCGCAGGATGGCACGCAGTGTACCTTCCGGCATTTCGCCGGCAGCGGAAACCAGCCAATCGTCCCATCAGGGCATGCCGACGGGAATCAGCAATTCGCGGGGGGCCTGGCGGGCTTTCGAGAAGACGGGAGGAAGGGGATCACCGTGCTCGAGGCACGATTCGACAATCCTTCCTGCCAGATCTTGCGCGATCCCCACTACTTCAGCGATGCTGCGTCCCTGCGCCACCAAGCCGGGCACATCGGGGCTGGTGCCCAAGTAAACTCCACCCTTGAGCCGCTTGATGCACACGGATGGCAACCTCATCGACCGATGCCAGACGCTCGTGCCGCTTGGCAGCCATTCAAATTCTCAGCAGGTCGTATGGTATACCGGAACCTGCGGGCTGGGCCGGCGGGCACAACCCGGAAGCCGAAAGGGGTACGGCTGATGAGAACTCGTCTCGCACTTTTCGCGGTGGCTGCGCTGTTCCTCGCGTGCTCCGCCGCGGCGCAGGAAAAACCCGCGGTGCTGCGCGTCTCGACGGCGCTGGATGGCCGGGGCCACGTGCTCAAGGACACGCGCATCGTGGTCCAGAACGGCCGCATCACCGCGGTCGGCGCCACGGCGGGAGGAGACACCGCGGCCAGCTACGATCTGCGCGGCCTCACCGTGCTTCCGGGGTGGATTGACACGCACGTCCACATTACCTATCACTTCGGGCCCAACGGCCGCGCCGAAGACAAAAACGAAACGCCGGAGCAGGCCGCCTACGCCGCGGAAGCGAACGCCTGGGCCACGCTGCTCGCCGGATTCACCACCGTGCAAAGCATCGGCAGCCCGGAAGACAAGCCTTTGCGCGATGCCATCAATGCCGGTCCCGGGGCTTCGGGAGTACCCGGCCCGCATATCCTTACCTCGCTCGAACCCTTCATCAGCACCAAGCCCACTCCCGAAGAGCTGCGCAAGCTGGTGGACCTGCGCAAGGCCGACGGCGCGGACCTGATCAAGATATTCGCCTCGAAGAGCATCCGCGAGGGCGGCGCGCAGACGCTGAGCGACGAGCAGCTTGCCGCGCTGTGCGGCGAGGCCAAGGCCCAGGGCCTGCGCACGCTGGTGCATGCGCACAGCGCGCAGAGCATCGAGGCTGCGGTGCGCGCCGGCTGCACGCAGATTGAACACGGCGTATTCGTCACCGATGCGGACCTGCGCCTGATGGCCGAGCGCGGCGTCTACTTTGACCCGCAGGCCGGGCTCATCTTCCACAACTACTTCGACAACAAGGCGCGCTTCCTGGGCATCGGGAATTACAACGAAGAGGGATTCGCAGCCATGGAGAAGGCCGTGCCCCTGGCCATCGACGCGGTGCATCGCGCCGCGCGCACGCCGAACCTGAAGCTGGTCTTCGGCACGGACGCGGTGGCCGGCGCCCACGGCCGCAACGCCGAAGAATTTATTTACCGCGTGCGCGACGCGGGCGAGGATCCCATGGACGCCATGGTCTCTGCGAATGCACGCGCCGCGGAGTCCATGGGCCTGGCCGACCAAATCGGCGCCCTGGCCCCCGGCCTCCAGGCAGACATCATCGCCCTCGACGGCAACCCTCTTGAAGACATCACCGCCGTGCGCCGCGTTGTCTTTGTGATGCGAGCCGGAAAGGTCTACAAAACGGTTGCCACGAATTCACCGCGCCAATAATGAATCGCTAGAAGCAAGCTATATGGATCTCATGCGGCGGTGAGCAGCAGGGGCTCGCCGCGGGTGATCACCAGCGTGTGCTCGTAGTGCGCGGCCAGGCTGCGGTCCGCGGTCTTCATGGTCCAGCCGTCGGAGGCCAGATACGCCTCGCCGCGCCCCGCGGCGATGATGGGCTCGACGGTAATCACCAGCCCCTCGGTGAGCCGCTGGCGGTTGCGGGTGTCCGCGTAATTCGGCACCTGGGGATCTTCATGGATGGTGCGGCCGATGCCGTGCCCGCACAGCTCGCGCACCACGGAAAACCCGCTGCGGCGCACTTCCGTCTCCACGGCCGCGCCGATATCGCAGACGCGCCGCCGCGCGCGTGCCTCGCGCATGGCCCGTTCGAACGCGCGCCGCGCGCACTCGGCCAGGCGCGTGGCGAGATCGGAGGCCGGCGGCACGGCCACCGTCACCGCGGCATCCGCCACGTAGCCGTCCTTTTCCGCCGTCAGGTCCAGCTTCACCAGGTCGCCGGGGGCGACGGTCCGCGCGCCGGGCACGCCGTGGACGATTTCATCGTTGACGCTGATGCACAGCGCGCCGGGAAAGCCGTACACCCGCGCCGGCGCGGATTCAGCGCCCTCCGCGGCCAGCAGCCGCGCACCGATTCCGTCCAGCTCTGCGGTGGAACTGCCCGGCCGTACCTCCCGCGCGAGCTCGCGCAGCGTGCGGCCCACGATGCGCCCGATGGCCTCGAGCGCTTTCAATTCTTCTTCGCTGGAAATGGACATTCTTTCCGCTCCCGGAACGGTGCGGCTCACCCGGCTTGGAGGTTTGCGCCGTTCCGGTGCATGATAACTCTGATAACCGCTGGCCCGTGGTCCAATTGGCAGGACGCTGCACTGTTAATGCAGACGGTGGAGGTTCGAATCCTCCCGGGCCAGCCAGATTCCTTCCGTGCATGGCCGTTTCCGCGCCGTTGCCGGGGTAGCCATGGTCAGTGCCTTCCTGACCGTGGATACGTTCCGGAAATCAGCCGCATTTTCTCAAAAGCTCGCCGTGACGATTCGACCTACCCAAACCGGACAACTGCATGGAGAACGGGGCGGCAAGAGACCAGCGTCAGAACGTGAAGTCTTTCAGCACCACGGTCATATCGGCCAGGTGCTGCTGGGTCAACCCGGCCGGCCGCGGCGCGAACAGGTGGCCGGGGATGTGCGGCAGCCCGTCGGAAATATCCGCGACCGTCAGGTGGAAGGGCTCGTCGGCAGGCACATCAAACGCGGCCTCCAGGGCGTCGCCGGGAGGCGCAGCGTAGAGCATTTTCCAGGTGATGCGTTCGTTGGCCGAACGGAGGGCGAGGCGGGACACAACTCTTCCTCCCAGCACTGCTCCGTCCACCGCATGCCCATTCAGCCGGATGCCGTCGATTTGTGCGGCACTCGCTTCCAGCGAGAACCGGGCAGCGTGCCGCGGCGAACGGATGCGGATGCGCAGCGTGCGCATCTGGTCCTTCCGCGCCTCATCGAGCAACACGGCTTCCGGAGGCGCCAGCTCCATGAGCGGCGCGGCATGCTCCCAGGCCAGTGAGCTTCCGCGGAGCCCGGCGGTGACCGGGAACTGCGAAAGTTGCGGCAGCGCGGTGAGGTATTGCTGCCGCCACGCGTCCAGCCGCGTTTCCGGAGAAATGTTGTACGGATCAGCCGGGGTCATCCAGCGCGCCGCCGAACGGTCGCCATCCAGCACGTAGGCCACCCACACCGGCCGCGGGTGCCGCGCGTCGTAGCGCACAGTAAGCACTCCTATAGCCACGCAGACGGCTGCTGCCGCCAAAAGGACATACGCCAGGCGCGGCCGCGCTCCCGAAGCTTCGGGACCTTCGGGCGCGATCAGAGGCGCCAGGAGCCACAGCGCCAGGACGGTCAACACGGCCAGTGCAGCTACGCCGAGCGTGCTGAGGCCCAGCGCCAGATGCAGCATGGGCAGCAACGGCGCCAGCAAGAGCACTGCCGGCACTGCGCCCAGCCACAACAGCGCCACGGCCGCGCCCGCACGCAGGGAGGGTTCCTTGTGCCAGGCGAAAACGCATCCCAGCGCAAACAGCATGAAGACCAGCGGCCATAGGGTCAAATAAGTGCCGGCCGGAACCCGAAATGCCAGCACCGCTCCCAGCACGGACCAAACGCAGGCGCCGGCCAGCGCCGTCTCCGGCCAGCGCACTCCGGAAACTTCCCACAATGCAAACACCAGCGCCGCTGCCAGGAGGCACAGCGCAACCGCATAGAGCGGATGGAAAAAGAACGGCTC
>OCOJ01033316.1_pt1 | contig 26129 bp, 33 predicted proteins | sample 1539251 | NCBI WGS metagenome assembly OCOJ01 (sample SAMN01911457, study PRJEB22624) | soil metagenome | biome: Soil | place: Malaysia | collected 2012-04-30 | depth RA_metagenome m
GTAGGCTCCAACGCCGGCGCAATCCGGGACAGCCTGGACAAGGAGTGGATGTACATAACGCCCAAATGCCGTAAAGCTCTTGGGTCGTATGCCGCTCAAGCCAAGGGGTGCTGGAACGGGTGGTGTCCTTCTCCTCCATGTCAGCCTTGCCAAAAGACCGTTCGCAAAGAAACCCGACCACGGTTGAAAGCGGATAGGGGAAGCCAGTCCAACGCTCCGATAGTCTACGAGCCGGGCTTACAGAATCCGCAAGGGGGAAACAAACCGTCTAACTCTTCTACACACCGGGTAGATACCGCCTACGCTCTGGATAAAGCCGGGGCAACGCCTACCTTCATGACCGGAGACAAGGTAGTTGCTACTCACTCGGCTACCAGTGATATCCCGCTCGATAGGGTAGGAACGGTGGTTGATACCTGGTACGGAACCGAGTCTCTCCATGACCCGGAGGATGTTGAGGGGGCTCGTGGCGAGTTAACTCCTCCACCGGCTGAGGGAGCCCAGTGGCAACAGCCCGATTACGGTCCTTCCTCTCAGGCGCCCGGTGCTCGCTATGTTCCTCTTACCCAGAAGCCTGGAATGGCTGGCAGTGACGTTACTACTACACCGGCTCCCGGATCTGGTGAAGGTATCGCCTCTTCCAGCACTCAATACCTGGTTGACTTCGGTGATCGCAAGGTATGGGTCAGTGAGGAGTCTATCGAACAGGCGCCAGCCAAGGGCGGAGAGGTAAAGCAGGGTGCTGCCGGTACGACTCTTGGACAGGTCATTCTCCCAGGAGATCCGGCGGCTCAATATGCAATTCCTAACCGGCTCAAGAGGTACAAGACCTCAGACCGGATAGATATTCTTAGACGGCATCAACAGCGCAAATCTCTTCTTGGACCTATGGCGGGGAGTTAAACATGGAGCGCTGGAACAAATCTTTCGGTTCGGTTTTTGATGTACCTATGGAGGCTGAGCAGCCCGTAGGTGCAGAGATGACCGACCGCATAACTGCCAAATATCTGGAATGCCAGATCAAGGATTTGTTTAAGAACAGCACTACCGTCCCCTCTCCGCGCATGGGCTCGTTCCTTACTGGACTCAAGCACGTCCTACGTAACTACCAACTCATAGAGGTAAGGAATTTTGAAGGGGGCGGATTCGATAAAGGAGTAGAGTCTCCCCCCGTTCATGAGGCAATCCAGCTCAACTCCAAACTCTCTGACGCATTCCTTGTCCAGGGTATGGCGTTCTACGAAGGTGTCCCACCAATCAAGGCGGCGATTCCCCGCAGAATCCATATTGGCAAAGCCTACAAGGACTCTCAAAAGGGACAAGGTGCTCACAATGCTACACGGGGCGCCGGAGAGAAGTTCGTTATCAAGTTCTCCCCAACCTGGAATGGACTCCGGGTAACAGTCCTTACCAAAAACTGCTGTGCTCCTCTGAACGCTAGAATCCTGGCTGATGCGTGGGAGTGGGCTAAAGCGAATAACTTCCTTAAGGGAGAGGCTTTCGCGCTGAGTGGGGAATTTCTCACCAGAACGCCCGAAAACTGGGAGGACGTAATTCTTGAAGAGACGAACAAGAAAGCCGTACAAAGGACAATCGACCTCTTCAATACGAAGCAACTCAACTTCGCAAATAGAGGCGTCATACTTACAGGTCCGCCGGGCACTGGCAAAACGCTGTCAGGTCGTATCATCCGAAACCAAGCCAAAGGTACATTCATCTGGGTCAGCTCCAGAGACTTTCATTCCTCCGGGTCTGTTGGCGGCATTAGTATCGCCTTTGACATGGCAAAGGAGTTAGCCCCGAGCGTTATCTTCATGGAGGACGTAGATAACTGGCTTGGACCGACTACGGTTGACCTTCTGAAGACGGAAATGGATGGGATTGGTAGGTCTAAGGGTGTTCTTACCATCCTTACCACAAACTTCCCGGAACAGTTACCGGATGCGTTGATAGACCGTCCGGGTAGGTTCCATGATGTTCTTAATTTCGACCTACCATCCCCAAGCGCCAGAAAAGCCATGCTTGAGAAATGGCTTCCTTCGGTGTTAGCGAGTCACATTGAAGGGGCTGTGACTAAGACGGCTGGCTATTCTGGCGCTCATGTCTATGAACTGGCGGAGTTCGCCAAAACTCTGCACGAGCATGATGGGATGCCCGCTGATCAAGCTCTTAACCAGGCATTAGGCAAGGTTCAGGAGCAAAGGGATCTTATTACCCGTCTACAGTTAGAGGGATCTAACTATAACCCATTACGGCGGCAGAACAGCAGAGGAGAGCTAGTACCAATGCACAAATCTATCAATAAAAGCTGCTGCAATGACTGCCAGAATGGTAAAGCCTGTGGCTGTAGCAAAAAGGCAGTGGAGCGGTTGCAGAAAAACATAGGCTACGGTACTCAGGCGGATATCGAAAGTCCGGCTGAAGGTCCAAGCCAGCTCACTGGACCGGAAACAAAAGACCAACCATCAAGTGACATTGACCCGGACAAAGCTTGTCAGATACTACATGATGGGACCGTTCATGGGAAACCTATAACGGACGACCAGCGTAGGATGTTCGGGGCAGCCTGTTCCCGAGCGAAAAAATCCTGGGGCGGGCTCCGCGAGACATGCAAAGCACTGGTAGAGAAACAGCAAGTCAATGATCGTGCCCGAGATCCGAAAACGGGCGAGCCTGGTAAGGGCGGAACCGNCCTGGTAAGGGCGGAACCGGGGCTGGAACAGAGGGACAGGGACCGGGCGCGATAGAAACAGCCGATAAGGTAAAGAAGCCACAGGTAGGGACGCCAGACGTAGAGGCTCCCGGATGGGCAGCCTGTGCGGCATGCCAAGCTACTGGTAACTGTCCAGAGTGTGACGGATTAGGAACTGAAAACAACGGGCACGGACCGGACGCCGATTGCCGTAGGTGCGGCGGTGATGGAAACTGCATCGCGTGCGGCGGTAAGGGAATGATCAAGAAAGGTGATGACACAGTTCGCGTTGACGTTACTGATGCCAAAGACGCGCTAGGAGATATCCCGGCGCAGGCTAATAAGAAGAGGAATCAAAAGATGAACACGACCAAAGGTCGAAAAGCAGTAGATGAGGGCACAATCGGTGACGTTGACGCGCAAGAGGAGCCGGTTGTCCAGGGTTCCGGCAAGCCACAGGTAAAGGCATCTGTGGATATGCCATTTAACCCCAAACCTTCCGCTCAAGTACTTGCCGCGCTCTACAGTCACGCCAAGGCAGAAGCCCAGTACCTTGAGGGCGAACTCCAGAAGATGGACAACGACGGAGTTCGCACGGACCTTCTGGACTACCAGGACAATTTCCCAGGCGGTCCTCTGAAGAGAATGGAACATTACTCCTCCATTCTCTCCAAATATCACGCCGATCATGACATGGAGAAGCTGGTCAAGGCGCTGGAGACTGACGGCGCCGGACCGGCGGGTGAGGGAGAGGCACAGTTAGTCAATCAGGGACAGGTCCCACCGGAAGGTGAATTGCCGGCTCAGAGTGCTGCCCCTATGGAAGGTGAGGGTACTCCTCCAATGGGTGGGGAAGGCGCTCCATTTGAAGGTCTTGAAACTCCTGGGGAAGAGGCGGCTGAAGCGGCTGCCGGCGGTATGCCTCCCAAAGCATCCGTAGATGAACCATTCGCCCCTGACCCACGCGCTAGCCGGGCTCCAAGCCAGCAACCTTCTATGGCTGGTGGTAAAGCCTCTGTCGATGAACCGTACAATCCAGGCGGAGGCTCCACAGGGGTGCGCCGTCCTAGCCAGCAACCTACCCAATACACAGGAGAGTCTCCCGTGGATAACAGCGGAAAAGCCTCTGTCGATGAGCCGTTTGAGCCAGATCCAAGCCGAACCGGGATGAAACAGGATTCCAGCGACCCGGACACGGAAGAGATCCTTGAGCGCTACCGTCATCCCAAGAGTGGAAAGATGATGGTTCGCAAGATCGGTACGGTACGCCGGGCTGGTGATGGAAACCTGTACTACGTCGCGGAGAAGAAGGAACGTACCCCGATGAGTAATCGTGGTGCCCGCCAAGCGAATTCTGGACTTGGTGGAGACAGCTTCTCCGGTAGCAAGTTGACTGATAGGGGACATAGCCAACACGATAGCGGCACGTCTGGTGATACTTATGATTCCGAGACGACTTCTGAAGGAACAGAAGATCAAGCCAATACCGGGGCTAACAGCCCTCACGGTGAGTACATCGTGGGCAGCGGTAACGTGGACTGGGGCAAGAAAGCAGCCAAGTATCAGAACACCGTTACCAAGGCTGCCAAACACTTGTACCATCTGTCCAAGTCGGACGATATCCCGGAAGTCCACAAGTCCGGGCTCGAATACCATGCCAAGGAACTTGGTGGGATGGGTAAGGATATCGAGCTGACCCTTGCTCAGGCAACCAACAGACCAGCCGATGTTCCAAACGGTCAAGCCAAGTCGAATGGTCAGACAAACGGCAAGACAGGTAGTGAGCCAGTGGGATCGTTGGTTGAGCAGAAGTTCAAGGCTCTGCAACGGAAGTTCAAACTGATCACAGGTAACGACCTCAAGTAAGTCCCTACGGAGTGACTCCTGTTATGACAGTCGCAGAACGTGATAGTCAGCTTGTGGAAGAGTCAGACGTTATCACTATAGTGCGCCGACTCTTAGCACAAGCCAAAAGGGATAGGATCACAGGGAGGTTGACTATCGAGATAGTTTTACGGCAAGGTGGGGTTGCCAGAACGTTCTCCGAAAGAGAACATAAAGAAGAGGGATGTTCTGTGAAGCTGTACAACCAGGAGAAGTAGGAACTCATTCAAGCTTAGTTTCCCGTCACGCGGGAGGTTCAACGTCATCAGCTTGTGCTGACCTCACGAGAGAACCCGCTCAGGCTCAAACAGCCTAGCGGGTATTTTCTTTAGAGGGAGGCCAAAAATGGCTGAGATGACTCAACTCGAAATGGTCCAGAAGATGGACCAAATGATGGCACTGCTCGAAAAGGGCAACAAGCCATCACGGGGTTCTCCCGCTGGCGTGGTGGGAGACATTAACGAATCCTGGCGTCAGCGCACCGACAAGGAATGGCCAGCTCACCAGCTCAAGGCGCTGTCTGACGTGTATGGCGGTCCTGAATCCCTGGAGATGTTCGGTAAGAAAAAGAACGGCAAGTACCGAGTCTCTGGTATTGGACCTCAGCTTGTCAAGATGGCAGCTATGGCGACCAAGGGCACGGAGAACAATGCCTGGCAAGTCGCCAAGAATCAAGGTCTGTATGAGGAGAATTACGGTCTTGAGCAGTTTGAGCGCGAGTACGGGTTCTACCCGGCTAACGTTCCTCACGTCCAGAAGACCCCGCACGGTGAAGTTCGCAAGACAGCACTGGCGGAAGGATCTGGGCAAACCGGCGGCTACGTCATTCCTCCTCAGTTCCAAAACGAATTGATGACCATTGCGGCTGAAGATGGGTTCATCGAACAGCGCGCAAAGGTCATCCCGATGAATACCAGGTCGGTCCAGTGGCCAATGCTGGATATCACGACCAAACAGGCGACGGGAACCACGCCATACTTCGGCGGTATCCTGGCTCAGTGGCAGCCAGAAGCGGTTTCCATCAACGAAACCGAACCCCAGTTCAAACAGAGCGAATGGGTAGCCTGGGATTTGGTGCTCTACACCGTTTCCAGCAACCAGCTCTTGGCCGATAACGGCATCGGGCTGGACGCTCTGCTCACTCAGCTCTTCGGTCAAGCCATTACCTGGTACAAAGAGTTCGCGTATCTCCAAGGTACGGGAACTGGCAGCACAATGCCTCTGGGCGTGTTGAACGCTCCGGCTACGCTGCTCCAGAAACGCGCGGTTGCCAACCGATTCCTTATGTCGGACGCGGCTGCGATGATGTCTCACTTGCAGATTCGTAGCTGGGATGACGCTTGCTGGATTATGCACCAGAGCGTTCTTCCTCAGCTCATCATGATGCAAGATGCGGCTGCGGCTAACCAAACTCAGCTCGCTAACGTTCCGGCTGGAAATCGTCTCTCCTGGTTGACTCCTTACGGAGACGGTGAGAAGGGACCGGCGGCTATGAAGCTGCCTAATGCCTTCCTCAACGGTCTTCCAATATTCTTCACAGAAAAGACTGTTCAGCTCGGTACGACGGGTGACGTTCTCTTGGTGGATTGGAGCCGGTACATAATCGGTATGCGGCTTGACCTCCAGATTGACGTTTCGCCGCACTTCTTGTTCCGTAACAACCAACTCGCCTGGCGCGTTATCGCTCGTTGCGATGGCAAGCCGTGGCTCAACAACTTCATCACTGACCAAACCGGCTTCCAGGTCAGCCCGTTCATTTCGCTGTCCACCACAGCGACTAGCACGGCCTACTAAGGAGGTTTGATGCCGGCTCTGATAAACGAGAAAGGACATCTACTAGAGTACGGGCGCCAGCCCTGGATTGATACGGCTCTGGACGAATTCAGGGCTAGAGGTGGTAAGTATGTCCTAGAGATTGGGAGCATACGCAGTCACAGCCTAGAGGGTGACGGTTGGTCCACTATCGCATGGGCAAAGAATGCTAAACGGGTGTGGACAGTAGATATCGACCCACGGGCTGGCGCCTTAACCAAGCTCTGGACCGAAAAGTATGGAAACGTAACAGTGGTCACAGCAGATGCTTTGGAATGGATTCCCAAATTCACGGAGGTAGTAGACCTACTTTATCTGGATGCATGGGACGTAGGCACTGACAATTACCAGGAGAACCATCTTAAAGCCTTTGAGCTGGCTCTTAAAAATCTGCACGAACGTAGTTTAGTGTTGATAGACGATGCTAAGAACCAGGGCAAAGAGTTCCTAGTTGTACCGACTGCAAAAAAGATGGGTTTTGAGGTTATTTTCTGGGACTACATGGTCCTTTTAGGGAGGGTCAACTATGCATGACAAGTTCTTCGTGAAACCTACACAAACTATTAATGTAGGGCAGGTTTCCATAACAGGCGGTTCGGCTGCCAAAATAGTATCTGCAAACACCAGCCGTAGGAAAATAACCATCGCCTCTGCCGACTTGGGAAACACTTGGTTAGGTACTAGTTCGGGGGTCACTAACAGTAATGGATACCCTATGTACCTGGGTTCCCATCTCACTACAGACTTTGGAGAGTCTGGAGCCATTACATTGGACTGGCAGTCCGATGTTTGGGTATACGCAGGAGGAAGCAATCTTACCGTCTACTACATCGAAGAACTGTTGTCCTAACCATGTACACGTCTCAGCAATATCTTGAGGCAGGGATTTACTGCACTCGGCTAGAAAACTGGCAGATGGCAGTAAATCCCCTTCAAGAAGCCTTGAAGATGGGTTTGGATACCCCAGAGTTGAGGATGTATTTGGGTCAAGCCTGCATACATCTGAAACTATACCGGGAGGCTCATGAGCACTTAACAAAGTCTCTTGAGTTAAAGCCGGATTATACGTATTCGGATATTCTCCTGGCACACGTTGAATCAATATTCGGCAAGGATGACGAATCATGGGAACGGGATATGAGACTGATGAGGAACCATCCCGCCCGTCCCTATCCTAACAGGATATGGGACTGTGAAGGTTCCTTGGTGGGGAAAACCGTTCTGGTGCATATGTTTGATGGACACGGGCTAGGGGACGTGATCCAGTCCATGAGACATATTGCACCTTTTAAGGAGAAGTTTGGTTGCCAAATTTTGGTTAGTGCGACTCCAGACACCGAATGTCTGTTTAAGACACTCAATGGAGTTGATCAACTAACGGTTTACGTAGACGAGACAATCAAGTATGACGTATCCGCCAGTTTGGAAGACTGTCGGTTACTGACTAGAGGAATGGTCACAGAACACCCATACTTGTATGCCGACCCAGAAGTGGTGTCAAAGTGGGCTCCGCATACTAATAAGGGACTGTTCAGGGTGGGGGTTAGCTGGCGAGCGAGTCAAGGTAACTTGCACAGAACTAAAAGCGTACCTTTGAGGTTCTTCAAGCCTTTGACAGAGATACCGGGGGTGGAACTGTATAGCCTCCAAGTTAGGGCAGGAGATGAGTGTTATCAGGAAAAGATTCCTCTAGTCAACATCGGAGGAAAGTTCAACGCTAACAGCTTCTCCGATGCCGCAGCGGCTACAGAGTGTATGGACCTGGTGATTTCTGTAGATAGTGCGATAGCACACTTGGCGGGGGCGCTAGGCAAACAGGTATGGACACTACTCCCGTATGCTCCGGCGAGTCGGTGGAAACTTGAGGGAGATACAACAGAGATTTACCCGACCATGAGGTTATTCAGGCAACCATCCTACGGTGATTGGAAAGGTTGCTTCGATAAGGTCACGGAAGCCTTGAAAGAGGTGGTCTGTGGCGAATGTGTACCGGCGTAATGAGTTTGAAGAGCGTAGTAATCGCAAATCTGCTCTGGGCAAGGCTACCGAAGAGCAGCTACGCCGGGCTCTGGCTCTAAAGACCTTCAGGGAACTAGAACAGTGCAGCGCAGAGGAAATCATGGACGAACTGGAATATCGAAAGAAGGTGAGTAATGGCTAGCTGGACTGAAAAGGCTCTGAGAATTGCCAAGGCTGCCTCCACCTTCCGGCTGAACAGCCCGGACGCGAAGCCGGTGCGCCATAAATCCTTCACTGACTACTGTGTATCGGTCAAGAATAAAGAGAACAAACGTCTTGAGGAAGTGTACGGCTCCCGATGGGAGGCGGTTGAAGAACGTCCAGGACAGGACTTCTCCCTAGGATCGGTACAGAAAGCAGCTCTGTCTGAGACTCAGGGACTCACCGGCGGCTATCTGGTGCCGATGGACTACACTCTACGGCTCATGGAGGTGGTTATAGAGGAGTCCTTCCTGTATCCGCTGGCTACCATCCTCCCGATGCAGTCTCAGACTACGCAGGCTCCCAAGATCGATATTGAAACGGCTCAGGCAGCCAAAACTGCGCCGTACTTCGGCGGAATGCTGATGCAATGGGGTGCTGAACAAGCGCCGTCTGAGACAGAACCGACCTTCAGGAACGTGCCCCTGTACGCCTGGGACTTACTTGGGTACTCGAAACTTAGCAACCAGCTTTTCCAGGACATTGGGGACGCCGGGGAAGAGTACCTCATCAATCTGATAGCCAAGGCGGCTAGCTGGTACACGGAGTTTGCTTTCCTTCAGGGGTTAGGTGCCAGTAACTCCATGCCCCTTGGGGTGATCAATGCTCCAGCGGCCATTCAAGTAACCTCAAAGGACAATAGCGGAAACACGATAGTCATAGATGACATATCAGCAATGACTTCCGACCTTCTACCTTACTCGTGGAAGAATGCTATATGGGCGTGTCATCCAACCGTACTCAACACTCTGCAAAAGAATATCACGACATACTTCATCAACATTGAAATCGGTAGAGAGAGACACGGTAGCCAGTGTGGTATGTTGTCTACCCGCCCGCTGTTCGTTACAGATAAGCTGCCAGCTATCGGTACAAGCAATGCTGCTAAGGTATCCGGGTGTTTGGTTCTGTTTGACCCAACTCTGTACATCATCGGGGATCGTCAACAGATCCTCATTGACATTAGTGAACATAACTTGTTCCAGACGTACCAAACAGTGCTCAGGGCATGGGTGCGTATGGATGGTAAGCCAATAGTAACCAATAAGGTAACGGCGGCAGACGGTACTTCTCTGGTTTCTCCTTATGTGGTCCTAAAAGCATAAATTCTGGGTCAATGACCATAGTAACGGCTGGTGGCACTGCCACGGCTTAACTTTCTCTTAGGGAGGTTTTTCCAATGTTTACGGAACAGTTAACGCAAGCCCTGGCAGTACTGGGACAGCTTCCCGCTGCCAACCAGGCAGCCGCGACGTACAACCTGGGGGCATCCACAGGAAACCTTACCAACGGTATCGATATGCGAGCGATCCGGCGATTGCTTGCCGTGTTTGATATCGGTGTGTATGGCACCAACGCCAACGTTCAGGGGTACTTCCAGGCTTCTGCCAACTTGAATATGGCAGGCGCCGTGAATGTGGCCGCTGCCATTCCGTTGGTGGCTAACACTAACAACCGAGTCGAGACGTTGGAGGTGCGGGCAGACCAATTGCCGGCGGGTACACGGTACGTTTCTCTCCAGGTGGTGGTGAATACCGCTTCTGTTAACCTGGGTGTGGTCCTTATCGGTGGTGAGTCGGCTTACAAACCGGCTAACCAGTTCAACACAGCCAATGTTCTCGATCAGGCTCTCGTAACATAACCAACATTAGACCAACCTTGACAGGTAGGTTTGCATGTTATAGCATAGCTGTATCATCGACAAGGTGGTACAGCTATGTCTATCAATAGCGAAGTTTGGGTGGATGTTCTAGGCTGTGTAGGATACCAAATATCCAACTTAGGTAGGATACGTTCATCGAACGGTATTCTAAAACCTTGGCTGATAGTAGGTTGTGTACCCAACAAGAGCTTGCCGATATGTTCGGTGTCAGCCGTACTACAATAGGACTCATAGTAACTCGCAAAGCTTGGAAGCACGTAAAAGGAGCATAGATTGAGTAACCGTGTTTGTGTGGTTCCGACATGCCGACCGGAGTCTTTGCAGAGGTTCTTGAAAGAGTGGGAAGGAAAGGGGGGATGGACTTCACTTATAGTAGTGGAGGACGCCCCCCATATTTCCCCCCAAATAACAACCGACCTATCCCATTACGAGTCGAACACCGGAGTCAAAACTTACCATGTCTCTTGGGATAGCATAGACAGACTCCTGGGAGAGCGATCCTGGATTATCTCGCGCCAGGATAGTGCCATTCGTTGCTTCGGATTCCTACTCGCCTACCGGATGGGAGCCGATTACGTTCTCACCCTGGACGATGACTGCTACCCAGATATAGCCCATCCAGATATAGTCAATCTCCATCTAAACAATATCCGTCGATTTCCTAAATGGTCCAGTACCGTGCCCGGATTGAAGGTTAGGGGGCTGCCGTACAAGAACCTGGGTGTCCGGCACGACGTTCAAATATCAATGGGGCTCTGGACTGGAGTCCCTGACCTGGACGGCAAAACCCAACTAGGGATGGATGAGAACGACTTACGCCTAAAGTTTTTCTTACCTCATATCGGCGTTCGCTTGTTGGCGCAGGGCGAGTATGCCCCTCTGTGTGGCATGAATCTGTGCTTCACCAGGCGAGCCATACCGCTCTTGTACTATCCACTGATGGGACGGAATCAGCCATACAAACGGTTTGACGACATATGGGCAGGGGTGGTTGCAGAACGGCTGTGCGATCTTATGGGATGGAAAATCTCTATCGGGACTCCGTTTGTAAGGCACTCCCGCGCCAGCGATCCACGAGCGAATGTAGTCAAGGAGGCTCCAGGCATTGAGGCAAATGAGGAGTTCTGGACTATCGTAGATAGGTTTTACGATCCTATAAAAAGTCCTCTACTCCTTGTAAGGGACCTGGGGATACACTTCCAGGAGTACTACGATGTACTCGTAGCGGACGTACTCGATAAGGAGTACATCAAGAAGCTGGGCAAAGCATACACCATTTGGACAGAACTCTTCAGTGAGGTTATCCTATGACGGAACTGGTAGTAGCCCGGTACAACGAAGATCTGTCATGGGTGGGCGTCATGGCACATGCCCATCCTATGAAGGTTTCCGTTTACAACAAGGGAACTCCTTTTCCCAAGTGCCACAACCTACCAAATGTGGGTAGAGAGGCTCATACTTACCTACACCACATTACAGAACGGTGGGATACCCTGGCTGATTGGACCGTTTTCACTCAAGCCGACCCGGAACCTCATACGACGGCTGAGGAGTTCCTTACGCTTTTTCCTCCTTCAGTAGCCGGTATAAGAGGTATCAAGCATTTCCGGCTAGATGGCGAGTTAAAAGAGGACGGGCGTATCGCCTGGCAATGCAGCCCGACATGGTTTTCCAAAGTAGAGAGCGGGGAAATTGGCATATCTGAATGGTCCCTTGTCGAGTTCTTTAACAAGTTCTTGGGACCGGTGGATTTGAGCAAGGTAGTGTACTACGGGGGGGCTATATTCGCCGTCTCAAAAGCCAATATCTGCCGTCATCCACGTAGTTTCTACCAGAGTTTACTTGCGACTGTGGACCATCACATTCATCCCGAAGAGGCTCACTATCTGGAAAGAGCCTGGCACTGCATTTTCACAACAAGGAGCGAGAATGTCTGAGAAAATTCACTGCACTGATGGAGTGCTCTACGCTTGCCAACCGAGTTACGGCAATGGGGACAAGGACTCTCACAGGCAGTTCTGGAGTCAGTCAGTAAATCCTTATGGTCCGTATGCTGGCCTTCAGAGCAAATTTACGAATTACGGGAGTTCTCTACTCCCAGATGCGTTTAATAACCACTGGAGAACGGCACTTAACCTCCAAATGGAAGGAACCCCAATCACCAGGTTCGCTATGGTGCATGACGATATCGTCCCGGAGTCCTTCTACATGGATAAACTCCTGGAGATATTGGACAACACACCAGACGCCGACCTTGTAGCAGCAGCATGCCCCATAAAAGACGCTCGGGGGCTAGTCAGTACGGCTATTGACGACCCAAACGATGAGTGGGAAGTGTTTCGGCGGTTCACTTTGCCAGAAATACACGAATTGCCGGAGACTTTTTGTGCAAAAGACACTCTTTATCCCGATAAATTTCTGTTAGCCAACACCGGTTGCTGGGTTTGCCGGTTTGATCGACCCTGGCGACACAAAATGTTCTTTGAAGTACGAACCAGGATGGTTTTCGTCATGAAAAACGGAGATGTTATCCCAGCGGCGGACTACCGGGAAGGTATGAGGGGGCGATTTCAAAACCAGGTCATGCCGGAGGACTGGTTGTTCAGCCGTCTATTAGGGCAACTGGGTGGTAAAGTCTACATTACCCGAACAGTGGACATAAACCACATAGGTAGTTACCCATACCCGAGCAAGAATCCTTCATGGGCTCAGTGGAATCGGGACGAGGGATTGACCAAGAAGTATGATATGGAGAACGGTCCGCCCATGATTTCGGGGTGGTTGACCGAAGCTGAGGGACGACTGCTGGCGCAACTGGCTGCCGGTAAGTCCGTGCTGGAGATCGGCTCTTGGTGCGGGCTCTCTACCGTGTGGATGGCTCGAAAAGCCAGTATGGTAATAGCTGTGGACACGTTTGACGGAACAGGAACCGATAACCCAAGAAACACTCTCCGGGAGTTCCGTAACAACATAGCCAAATACCAGGTAGAGGATAAGGTTAAGTACTGGGTAGGTCCAAGCCGGACCGCTCTACCCGACCTGGCAGGTTTCTTTGACTTCGCTTTCATCGACGGTGCGCATGACCCTAAGAGCATCCAGGAAGACTTCGATTTAGTCATCAGGACTATTCAGCATCATCCCGATGCGCTAATCGCGTTCCACGATTACGACGCAGACTACCCCGAAGTGGTTGAGTTTGTGGATAACCTCTTGGCGGGGAATTACGACGTACACTCCCAGGCAGAGGCATTGATTGTTTTGAAACCCAAAATAAGAAAGATCGGAGGTTGATCATGGCATCGGAACCAGAAAAAATCGGCAAGCGTGGTCCCCAAGGTGGTGTCGAGATGGCTAAACTGCCGGTCGGACGCCAGATACCAGAGGAAGGGCACTACATCAAGGACCCACCGGGGCGCAAAACCAACGTCCCTAACCCGCCCGCTATCGTTCCACCAGCAGCAGCGGCATGGATGACGGAAGTAGACAGCTACCTTGAGTCCAGGGGATGGGAAAAGGTAGGAGTCAGTGAAACCGGTATGGCTCTGTGGAAGGACCCGGAGGGTAGCACACTCAATGCGGAGGAGTACCGGGAGATCATTCTCTCTGTGAACAAGGAAACAGGGCGCCCTGACGTTGTACGGCAAAAGATCCTGCCTCCCATCCCGTGGGAATACAGCACAATGGATGCCCTACGGCACCAGAAACAACGGGATATGTGGGCAGACTCAGCATCTCTCACTCCCTTGCAACGGCTGGAGAAGCTGGAAGCCAAGCACAACCGTATGCGCCGGGCATATGACCGGTTCATCGCGCTGACGGAGAAGGTTAAGCAGTCCAAACTGCCTACCATCGACCCGTCCAGCAGCTCCAACTACATGCAAAGCGTGTCCCAGGCTAACCACTACATCAGCAGCCTGAAGGACAAGCTACTTGTCGCTATCCAGGCGGCGAAGGCGGAGTACGAATCCGTAAAGCTCTCTGAGGATGAGATCAAACAGGCTCAGGAGTTCTGGAAGGAAAGGAAGGACAGTAAGTGAAAACACCGACCACTNAACATAATCATCGAAAAATGCGGTCCTCCCCCCTTTGAGCCGGGCGACATAGTTCGGTTCAAGGGGAGTGAGAATAGCATAGTTGTGCTATGGCTGAGCCCTTGCCTGGCAGACGGCTATTGGGACGCTAACTGTACGTGGCTGGACGCCNGACCTTCACAAGCAGGAGGAAACCATTCCCGTTATGGCCCTAGAAAAGGTCTGAAGCGTGCTTCAGAAGGTTCCTACGGTGTAGTACCATAGAGGAAAGGGACTTAACGGGAGGATTCAGCCGTGCTAACGACCAGCGGAGTTTACCTAATTACCTGTACGCAGACTTACAAAGTCTACGTAGGAAGCTCCGTGGATGTTGAGGAGCGCTTCCGATGCCACCGGCAGGAAAGCTGCCGCTGCTAGATGGAGAAAGGAGTTTTCATCGTGTTAACAAATATCGAGAGTGTGACTAACTTACCGGGCTTGAATAANTCCGGTGACGGCTCCTCTTATCTGGTTGAACAAACTAATAGGGGCTGCCGACCGTGCCATTAAGAAGTACTGCAAACGTGAACTGGAACTGACATTCTACGTAGAATTTCAATCCGGTACATCCGGCGATCTTACCCGTGACATAGCTTGCCGGGCATTTCCTGTTTGGTGCGGTCTACAGCAAGTCACGGCGCCTAGCATCGGTCAGACTCTTCCTCAGAGCACTATCAACGTCACGAGCACGCTTGGATTTCATCCGGGGACCGGTGGTAACACTGGACCCGGATTTACTCCTAGCTTTACCATCCAAACCGCTCCGATTCCCGGACAAACTAACTTCGGTAACTCCAGTTACCAACTCATCCAGTACACCGGAACCACGCCAACCTCATTCACCGGTTGTACGGGTGGCACCGGGGTTATCGCCGGCTCTACGATAGGGTCCCAAACATTCCCCCCTGTAGTATTCACTCCGTCCGTCTTCTTTGACAATGGCGGGTACTTCGGATTCAGCCAGGGGGGATTTGCGCCGGGGACTTTGATGGCGATAGGCAGCCAGTTTGCTCCTATCCTGGACAATGCCGGGGGTTCTGAAGCCAGCTTCCCCGGACAGTTCGTAAGCCATCGCGGTCTGATCCGTCGCATTGGTGGCGCAGGGCAGGGGTTCATTGGCTTCTATCCAGAGAACTTCTACTCAGGAAAGCTCAGCGCCTTCCGAATGCCAACGTGGCCAAGAGGTGACGGCAACATCCAGATTCAGTATGCAGCCGGCTACCAGCAAGGACGTATTCCCGCTGATCTTGAAGAAGCATGCAACATGCTCGTTGCCTACATGGTGCGTAACCATCCTTCTGGCTCTTCTCTCTCCAGCGAAAGCCTTGGCGCTTACACTTACAGTGTGCTGGACCGTAAGGGGGATGAACCTCAAGAAATGGGACATATCAAACAACTTCTATCCGGCTACCGGGAAATATCCATAGGTTGGCCGTGAGATTCAAGGAGCAACATGAGCGAAGAAACTAACTACGGCGGAGGCAGACCTTTACAACCGGTTAGAGGCAATAGGACATAAACTAGAACGTCCGGCACTGCGCCCCACGGAAACAATTACTACTGTGGTGGAGATGGTCAAGGAACCGAAGGTCAAAGAATCTATTCCTTATTGGTTGATAACCGAATGAGCCTTCAGTCTACGATGATGGATGCAACGTGTCTTGGGTATCGCCCCTCTATCGCACAGGACGTAGCGAGAGGCACTACCCAGGACCCGTTCCGTCTTATCCTTGGTTCNTCTTATCCTTGGTTCTACTCAACCTGGCGGAGTACTAGCCGGTGTACCTTGCTCCGTCCAGGAAACCGGTGTGGACGTAAAACTGTTCTGGATGCAAAGGAATGCTGTGGTAGATACTACTATCTACTTCATACAAGACCCTGGTTTGGAGCCAAATGACATTGCGGTAGTCACGGATCGCACCGGCAATACGACCACATACAAGGTGAAGGGCAGGGCTCAGCCGGTGGGTAGGGGCGTGCTATGGCATCTTCAAGCTGAACATACAAGAGCGNCCACGTTAACGCGGAGGTGCGACATGGGAAGTACAGAACAAACAGCCAAACAACTCGATAGATGGGTTTGGGCTGTCGTATCCGCTATGGCTCTGATCATCTTCACCGGCGGGACAACATTCCTGACCATAATTCATAGCCAGGTTCAAGCGCTGGAAAGTCATGTATCAAGACAGGGTGAGCGTTTAGCATCCCTGGAGACACAGAACACGATTTCAGAGAAGAGGCTGGAACGTATCGAACAGAAGATTGACCAACTCCTGGAAACCAGGATGAAAGCCAATGGCAACCACTAACCAGGAAAAAGCCCGTAGGCTTGCCGAGAAGATCGCCGGGCAGATAGCCCGTGGAGCCGGTAAAGGGCTCAATGCGGGCAGGGCTTTCCTTGTCTCCAGAATCAAAGAGGCTCTGAGCGTTCCAGCTCCAAGGAGGGCTATCCGTGGCGCCCCTAGACCTGGCAAGAAACTTGGACCAATTATTCGCTACGTAGCCACTACTCCCGCCCGTCCTGGCGCCCCTCCAAGGAAACTCAGCGGTCGTCTACGCACTTCAGTAACTAGCGTAATGATCGGTGACAATATCGCAGTCATTGGCACCAACGCCCGAGCAGACCCTACCCCTAAATACCCTGGCGGTTTCAACTACCCGTTGTATCATGAAATAAAGGGAGTGTACAAGCGTAGTGGTAATCATCCGTTCATGGCTCCCACAGCCAGGAAGTGGAGGGGGGCTCTGGCGGTGATCATAGGTAGGGCGGCTTACTCATTCATAGTAGCGGGTAGGACGGAGGCAACTCCGTAAAAACAGGTGCCAGCTCCTATCATATCCGGGCTGATCAACTTCCTTACCTCCAACCTATCGTTAGTGGTGTGGGACGGAGAAGTACCGAGATATGACCCAGCGAACAATCCTATCCAGCCCAACACCAATGTCATTCCCACGGTGTGGCCCGCTGTCCGCGTGATCATGACGGATGAGGGATTTGATCGTGAGTGGACCACGGAAGACGCTTACACCGATACTGGTGAAATCGTAATTCAAACGTGGACCACGAACAGGGCGGACCTTGAAACTGCCCTTACAAACATAGAACTCCTCTGTGCTCAGGCTACTCTATGGGAAACCATAGCCTTAGCAGGAGATCAGCGCAATCCTCAGTACGTTATCCAAATGCTGCTTAACAAATGGACTGCCGTAGCAGACTGGGGACCGGAGGGACAGGAGAGGACGGATCAGAGCGAGTTGCTCTATCGCGGGGATCTACACTACTACGTACAGATACACGGGGCTGTGAGTACTCTTTAAGAGGAGATGGGATGGTAGGTGATATACAAGTTTGGTGCCCATTGACGGACACGGATATAGTATTCCGCAGAACAGACTTTCTTGGCAAGTCTTGGAAATCCATTCCTATGTAGAAAGGATCATACTATGATTCAGGTAGGGGATAGGGTGTTGTACGTGCCGCATGAGTGCCATGCTCTTGAGGCGAATGCGAACGGTGAGTACCCGTGGGAAATGGAATATACCCATCCAAACGGCAAGAAAGAGATCTTGGTAGGGGAAAGGATACCTCAAGTCATTGCCGCTATCAAGCGATTCCCCGATCCTTCTGAGGAGAGGAAGAAACTCAAGTTCTTGTATCCGTGCAAGACCTGGAGTGCCACAGTTACGGCGGTGCATGAAAACGGAACAGTGAGCCTTGACGTGCAAAGCAATAACGGCGGTGTGACTCTTCAGTATGACAACATCCCANCTGGATGAAGTCCAGAAGAATCCCCACACTTGCCATAAGGAGGGGTAAACGATGGCGGGTATTAGTACTCTGGTAGGGACTATCTCTACCGAAGTCAAATGGCAGGCTAGTAACAACCTGACTGGTATCGTTTACTCTCCTGTCTCTAACCCAGGAGATATCAGGAAAAATTACAACCTGGGGNACTGCTGCCGCTAATGGGGCAAGTGGCGGGGCAGATGAGTTCTTCAGTTTCCAACAGACCATAGCTCCGGGCGGCTCTGTTACCATTGATCTTACCCAGATGACGAATATTCTCCAGCAAACCACGGTGAATATCGCTCGTATAAAAGGGTATCAGATCCGGCTTTTGAGCACAACCGATGACTCCACCATCACGGCGCCGGCTGCGGCTAGTGTCACAGTCACCAATACTATCGACGTTCCCAACCAGCTAGACTTCGGCTCTCCTGGCAGCGGTCTTACCATCACTATTACGACTTCAGCCGGAGCACTAGCTACTGTAGCCATAGCAGCGGCGGGCAGCGGCTATCAGCCCAGCGCTACATTTACCGTCACGGTCAACCAGGCTGGCGGCAGCGGTGGTGTTATCGCAGTCACCACAAATGCCTCTGGAGTTCCCCAGTCAGCAGCCATTGCCAACAGCGCGGGTGGAACTGGTTACGCCAATGCCAGCGGACTACCGACTACCCAGCTTGGCAGCTACACCATCTTGAGCGGTGGCGCTCATATGTACTTTGACCCCTCAGCGTCGGGTTTCGTTACAGTCAGCGCCACAGCCAAGAAGCTCAAGATTTACAACATGGACGGAGTGAACACGGCTACCCTGGAAATCTCGATATTCGGAGCCACAACCTAATGGGTAAAGATATATGTTTCGCCTTGTCGCTAGCGGGGTGGCTAGCTATTGGTGCCTTGGTAGCGGTTTACATCTGGGTGCTGTATGTACCCAAGTGAGGAGAGCGTGGAAGAGGACCCCGGAGGTAGCCCGTGCTTCATGTTGTGGCGTTTGCTCTATCGCTGGCTATCGATTATGCAGCGGTTCAGTACGTGGTTGCCGCAAACAAACGTAGTTACGGTGGTGCATGTGGTGCCGCCATTTTCTCCGGGCTGCTTTTCGTTCTGGGGTACTACTCCTACAAGGTCTGCTTTAGGTACGGAGAAGAGTACGTAATCCCAACAGCGATGGGTCATATGATCGGCTCATTTCTGGGAGTCATAAGTGGAATGCGGAAAGATGTGTAACACGGGTGTTTACTGCTGGAAGAACAAAGTAAACGGAAAGGTGTACGTGGGTTCAGCCTCACAATGCTTTTCACGGAGAAAGTCCGCGCATCTACGAAACCTAAAAAACGGGGTTCATTGGAACGAGCATCTGCAACGAGCATGGAACAAGTATCCTGGCGCATTCGTGTTCCAAGTTCTGGAGCGATGTTCCCCGGATCTAGCTGTTGTTCGGGAACAGTACTGGATTGACAAACTTAAATCGGCAAACCCGGAATACGGGTACAACTTATCACCCACAGCCGGGAGTAGCCTGGGTACAAAGATGACGGATCGGCAGAAGGAGCGATACAGAACGGCAGCAAAAGAAAGGGCAAAGCTTCCCCAAGTAAAGGCGGGAATAGAAGCATTCAAACAGCGTTTGGTGACAGACAATCCAAACCGTAGTTCGGAGCCTGAAGTTAGGGCTAAAATTTCTGCATCCCTTCGGGGCAAACGGCAGTCCCCGGAAACCATAGCTAAGCGTGTAGCATCACTCAAAGGTAAGAAAAGAACTGCTGAGCATCGGGCGAGGATGTCCGCAGTTGCCCTTGCTAATCGGGAAAACCGTCGCAAGGCCGCACTAAAGCGATGGCATGGAATTACCGCCTAAAAAGGAGGGTATTTATACGCAGTTGTTGGGGACCGGGAAACAGAGGGCAGCCAAAACTAGCCGCGTGCTGGTTGCCGGCACCGCTCTTACGTTTGCGTCGTGGGAAGTCACTATGGTAGGTGAAGACTTCGTAACGACAAACTTTGAGTCGTACAACGTTCCTGCCGCACAAACCTACGATGAAGGTATCTTGGGTGCTGTCGGTTGCGACGTTAGATTCGGTGGGGACTGGGACGCGGGTAATAACCCGCTAGGTACACCAGGTCTGTTTGTGAGAGATGATCTGGCTAACCTCCAGTTCTACACGAGCCGGCTAGACGTAATTCTGTGGACGTTTACGTACTTCCGCATTCGCTCTTCAGTCAACGGAGGCGAAATCAAGGGCAAAGTGACGTTCAATACGTCGGGTAAGAGCCAGGGACCGTTTGTATTTCCTACCGGCTCGGTCTAACACAGACCTTAAAAGGAGCAAATGTGGAAGTAACCATTCGCATGCATGTTCACCGTGGGTGTCTCATTCTGGATGTTGGTGAAATGGGAAGTATGTCCCTAGAGCCAAACCAGGTTGAGCAGCTCATTCAGTTCTGGCAGAACCGTCCGCCAGAGGACACTGTGGTCACGGTCCGGGAGATTCTTGAGGAACCGCCAATGAATTAGGAGCACTATGATACTTCATTCTCAACAGGGTATTCGCGGTGAAGTATTAGACCTAGACACTGGTCTTAAGGTTCCGAAGGTCATTTGGCTTGATACGGAAAAGATGGAACTAGAAGCCTTCCAGGTAGACGCCAGCGGAAAAGAGATTAAGGATACTAATGGTGACTTACTCACCTATCGTGCCCGTGGTCGATTCAAGTTTGTCCCCCGATTCAAAGAGGATACCGCTAGCCGTACTCGCATAGTGATGGGTGCCCCTAACTGTGCAAAGTGTGGGAGTCCTCTCACTCTCCAGGGACAAGACCTGTGCGCTATCTGCAATGCCCGTGATAAATCGTATCCGGGATTCAAGGGCGTGAACAAACTGGTTACGCCAATACTAGACCGCCCCTGCGATGTTAAGGGGTGCGGGCGGCTAGCCGAATACCAGGTATCAGATGAAGTCCCGGCTACTCCAGCCGTAACTAAACCAGTGAACGTCAACGGTTTCAAGGCATCACTATGGGACCGCGGCGCCATGGTGGGTGTCCGTTACTACTGCTCGTGGCACTTCAAACCTCCAAGAATCCTGGACGCCAAAGGCGAAGTAGTCCAGGAGCTTGAGGACGCCGGAGGAGTACGTCCAGAGTGAGAACCTGGACTGTAGATCCTCTGCCTCTGGTTGGAGGACTTATGGGGAGTGACAAGTACGATCTGGACTTAGGACACGAGCACTACCTTCAATTCACCCACTGGCGCCCTAAAGAAGCTCCAGGAACCATCCTTCCCGAGTATGCTAACGAGCCAGATCAAGACAAGATCGGCGCCATAATCTACCATAAGTGTAAGGACGGTAAGACCATGCCGGACGGAAGCCGGGAGTGGTGTTCCTCCGGCATCTGGTTTGACTGTCCTATTGTGCTCAAATTTTTCCCAGGAAAAACCCCTTGGAAGGTCGAACAGTGGGAACCTCTCACTGTGAGCCCTAGCATCTTGTGCCTCTCATGCGGAGATCATGGACACATTAAAAGCGGAAAATGGGAACCTTGCTGATGATCTTCCCCAGAAATACAAATGGCTCTTGTCATGTGGAGGTTTGAGAATGAACGTGAGTTTCGTAACGGACCGTTTGGCTGTGGGCAACTCGATAGACACCACAGCGGATCTGGAACTCCTGGCACAGAAAGGTATTACCCATATCATCAACTGCCGGGCGGAGTTCGATGATTCCACTATCCCGGACTTCAGCAAGTACTTCAGTTTCCCAACCTCTACGGCTCTACGTTATCAGTGGTGTCCTACCAACGATGACGGACAGCCCAAACCAGCGTCATGGTTCAATCCAGGAATAGTGTTCGGGCTGGCGGCTCTGTGCGTACCACGAAACAAGCTGTACGTACACTGCCAGGGCGGTATCAACCGTGGTCCAAGTATGACGCTCGCCATTTTAAGGGCATGGGGTATAGGCAAGTTGGCAGCCAGCACTATGCTCCTTACTGCCCATCCCTCCTCCAATCCTTGGTGTCGGTATTGGGGAGATGCAGAAGCGGCGCTCAAGGATCTAGGGTATGACTGATTTTATTGCCCTATCTCTGTTGACGCTAGGTTTCCTCATCTGCGTTGCCATCTATTTGGCACGGCGCAACAGCCTGTAAAGAGGACCCCATGCCACTATCCGAGAGAAATAAGCAGTATAACAAATCTCCCAGAGGGAAAGCCCGGAGCCAACGCTACCGCAAATCGTGTAAGGGTGTAAAGTCCAATAGAGTCCGATGTAGTAGGAAGTTGGAAAAAATCCGCGCAGACCCGGAGAGACTAGCCAAACATCAGGAACGCAAAAGGGAATGGATGAAGGGCAAACAGGCAGCCGATAAGGTCAAGAATGATCCTAGAAATATGACCTGTCATCCGGTCGATAGCGAACACGCCATTATCCTATCGGATCTACAGATACCGTGGGAGGACCAACAAGCCGTAGAACTCGCTCTGAAGTTCATTGAATGGCGCAAGCCCGATACGGTCATATTCGACGGAGACATAGTAGACTGCTACGCAATGAGCCAGTTCGACCGTGACCCTACCAAAACGGATTCGACTCTTGATGAGCTATACCGGTCGGAAAAGCTCATGCAAAGGATCAAGAAGATCAAGAGTGTTAAGAAACGAATTTGGCTCGCGGGCAATCATGAGGACCGCTGGCGCAAGATCCTATGGCGTGAGGCTTCATCCAGTAAGCTTTCCCCTATGGTTGAGGCACTCATGCACGGACTGGGCATAGAGGGGGTGGACGCCGTAGAGTCTTTCCGCCGTGCGTTCCGTGTAAAGGAAAACGGTTTTGAGTTCCATCCTTACGGGCATTATGTGGAACTAGCCGAAGGAAACCTCATAGTTACCCACGGATTCATGGTATCCCAGCATGCTGCTTACACAGCCAAACGCCATTTCGATAGGCTTGGCAAATGCTGCATAGTGGGACATTCCCACCGGCTAGGCTTCTATCCGGTAACACAGATGGGCGATCCAAAGGGAGCCTGGGAAAACGGGTGTCTTGCTCGATTGGACCCCGAATATGTCCAGTTCCCTAACTGGCAGCAAGGGTTTAGCGAAGTGAGGATCAAAGGTAACCTGTTCCATGTTTCACAAATCCCTATCCTACCTGGGTACAAGATAGAGTTTGCTGGTCGCACACTGAGAGTGTAAAAACTGTGAAGACTCGTACCAGAAAGTGCGGAAAGTGTAGGTTAGCAAAGCCCCTAACCTATCTTGAGAGTTTCAGGGACGTACTCTAAAAGTCTAAGGGGGTGTGTACGTGGGAAGCCGTTCATCCCAGAGCCGGTCATGGTGTGCGAGCAAGATAAGGAAGCTCAAACGGCATATCAGACGCAAACAGAAGGAACTCCGCCGGCTACAGGCTTCCCAACAAGCGCCAGCCAGAAGTAAACGAGAGAAAGAGGAGTGGTTGAGAAAGTTCGTTAAACAAGGAGCAACTAATGCAGAAGGTATTGGATCGAAGCAAGTCTGAGCCGGAGACTCCCAACGTTGAGGCTCCGCACAATCCAGACGGGGGGTGGTCTGACGCTCTTGGAGCGTTTGCGGATAACCCGGACTCCCTCCGCAAAGGCGGGGAGACTATCTACACCAGCGACGGCAAAGCCTACACCATCGGGCGAGTCGAGCAGGCTATCAAAGCCCAGTTTGAAGAACTGCTGATGAAACAGGCCAAGTACTGGATTAACAGGACTCGCATGTCAGAGGGACCGGAAGCCTACCAGGATGAGCTATCAGCACTGGTTGCCGACCGGGGCATGAGGGCTTACTCCTGGGACGGACGGTTTGGTCGCAAAGCTCGGGAGGATTTTCCAGGGCTAATCATGCTCCTCTACCTTCTTCTGAGGAGAAGTTATGGAGATCAAGCAACTCTAGAATTAGCCCAACAAATCATGGAAGACAGCCCTAAAGAGACGCTCCTGGCGCTCAGGTGGGCACAGGGAAACTTACCCAGCTCGTCCGCCAGTGGTGGTACGGACCGGACGAGCAAACCGAGTACGACGACTATGGACGGGTAGTAGAGGAACTGGACTTCGCGCCGTTATCTCCTCCAGAGATCGTTTCGGAACTGTGTTTTGCCGGTAAGACTATCCAGGAAATAGCTCGCTATGACGACTATCAGGTGTTCCATGTCATCCTCCGCCCCAGAGACAAACTGGGTAGGCTTATCCGTAGGATGGCTGGTTTACCAGACTGGGTAGAGGTGGATGAGGAGGGTATGCGGGTGGTCAGTAACCCCAAACCGTTCCAGATCATGTTCAAGGAGGTTGGACGCCGGGCAGGGTGGTCTGAGAAGGATATCGATAAAGGGTGGTCTAGATATCAGGAGATGTATCCCAGGATGGGTAAGATCACGGAGGAACAGGCGGCAGGTTTCTGAGGGATAGTGGTAATACTACTACTACCTACTACTAAGCAGACCGCTCCTTAGCCTTGGGTTAAAGGTTAGGCTTAGTAGAATACATTAATAGGTTTTTCATTGCAAGTAGGAGGTTAATGGTGTCTGAGTTTAAGAGAAAATGGCGCGTGTATGTGTCGGGACCGTACACGAAAGGCGACGTAGAGCAGAACGTTCGCAACGCTATCAAGACGGGGAACGATCTGGCGGACATGGGTATCATGCCGTTTGTTCCTCATCTCACGCATTACTGGCATCAACAGCATCACCGGTCCTATGAGTTTTGGCTAGACCTTGATCTAGCCTTTCTTCCCCGATGCCATGCGGTACTGAGGTTGCCAGGATTCTCCAAAGGCGCCGACATTGAGGAGGATGAGGCTCATCGTTTGAGAATCCCGGTATTTACCTCTATTGAGAGGTTGAAAGTCTTCTTAAAGTTCAAGGAAGACGTGGAAGCATGGCTGGCTTGAATAGTGAAGACCTCAAGTTCGTGTTATGAAAGGATTACTAAATCGCGCTGCCGAAGCCAGAAAACTCTTCAAGGGACACTCTGAAGAAACCAAAGCCAGAATTTCCGCAACCATGCGAGAAGTAAGGCGCAGAGAAAGAGAGGTGGGTCGTGGCAACTCTTAGCAGTGACGACCTCAAATTTTGTCCTTAAAATCGACCCGGACGTTAGAGCCGTCAATGAGGCTCTGGCGTCTATGGGGGCGAACATCGATCGCGCTGGCGAGAAAGCAGCTCCGGGCTTCTGGCGATCACTATTCAAGCCTCTCTATCAAGGCAAGAACATACCGGCTGAAATGCTCCTGGCGGCTCTCGCCGGGGGACCTGGCATAGCCGGAAAACTGGGAGGGATTGCCGGTGGAGCGATTGCCGGACCTGTCGGCGCCATTGCGGGAGGTGGACTTGCGTCAGCGGCGGCTGGCATACCTGGCGCGGTGGGTGGAGCGGTTGCTTTACCCGTCACAGCGGCAACAGGGGCGCTTAACCAATTTGCCAATGCCTTACACGCTATCCAGGGTCCTCTTGGACCTATAGGAGCGGGGCTAGGACTGCTCCAGACTGGCCTATCGGGTATCAGTAGTGTCATCAAGTCTATTCCTCTCCTGGGTAGCGTCCTGGGACCCCTTTCCGATGCTCTGGCCGGCTTACCAGGGCTTATCGGCAACCTGACCAGCTCTCTGCTCAGTATGAGCCAGAAAGCGGCTCCTGGCGTGTTTTTCACATGGACGCGGGCACTTGAGGACGCTCAGGCAACTATCGGTGAAAGATTCGTTCCGGTAGTTGAAATGATGCGCGATGTTGTCAATCTGTTCAGCGATTCTCTCGGCAAGATCCTCCCGAACATGACGGAAGTACGGGGGGCTCTAGGCGAGTTCAGAACCATGCTTGCGGAAGCCGGAGCAGAAATCCGGTCCGTACTGAATGAGTTAGGACCAAGCATCCGAGAGGTGTTCATCGACTCTCTTCGCCAGCTCTCACACTGGCTGGCTGTGGCTACCCGCGCTGTTACCCTACTGGCGGAGAGACTGCGGGCGCACTTTGGAACAACTATTGG
>OCOJ01066910.1_pt1 | contig 26111 bp, 20 predicted proteins | sample 1539251 | NCBI WGS metagenome assembly OCOJ01 (sample SAMN01911457, study PRJEB22624) | soil metagenome | biome: Soil | place: Malaysia | collected 2012-04-30 | depth RA_metagenome m
TGAGCTGAGCTTAGCTCCATTTCTCCGGGGGATGGTTTTATGGGCCAAGCGTTAGAACTCGAAATTAACGGGAAACGATATCCAGTCAGCTACCCTTCCGACACTCCGCTTTTGTACGTGCTTCGCGACGAACTTGGCCTGACGGGGACGAAGTACGGCTGCGGTGAAGGCATGTGCGGTGCCTGCACTGTTTTGATTAGCGGAACGGCGCGGCGTTCCTGCCAAATCCCCGTAAGCGCGGCCGTTGGCAAACCTATCCTGACGATCGAAGGCCTGGAGAAAAATGGCGTCTTGCATCCCGTGCAGCAGGCGTTTCTTGATGCCGGCGCCTTCCAGTGCGCTTACTGCACTTCTGGAATGATCATGAGCAGCGTTTCCCTCCTGCAATCCAATCGCAATCCGAGCCCGGAACAGATCGTCCAGTCGCTGCAGGGTAATCTCTGCCGTTGCGGCACGCACCCGCGCATCATCGAAGCCGTGCGCACGGCCGCAGCCAGGATGCAGGAGAGCGGACGATGATGCGCGCGAATCAACCACTTGTTCTTGAGCCGGAACGCTACGAGTTCCGTGCTGTACCTATGCACCACTTCGCCCTGGCGCGCCGCGATTTTTTCAAAATTCTCGGGGCCGGGATTGCCGTTTTCGCTGTACCCGGAGACGCCGCTGCCTTCCAGGAAACCGCGCCTTCCCCCCGCGCCTTCCACAACGAAGAGTTGCCCAAAGAAATCGATGCGTGGCTGCACATCGGCGAAGACGGAACTGTCACCGGCTTCACCGGCAAGGCGGAAATGGGCCAGAACATCCGCACCGAACTTTCGCAGACCATTGCGGACGAACTTGGTGTTCCCTTGGAGAGCGTACGCATGGTCATGGCAGACACCGCGCTCTGCCCCTTTGACGCTGGCACCTTTGGCAGTCGCACCACGCCTACCATGACGCCTCAGTTCCGCCGCGCCGCTGCCGCCGCGCGCAAGCTGCTGCTCGAGCTCGCTGCCAAACAGTGGAATACCTCCGCGGATAAACTTGTGGCGGCCAACGGGAAGGTAACCGACCCGACTTCCAATCGCGCATTGAGCTACGGAGAACTCGCGCGGGGAAATTCTTTTTCTCAGCCTATCCCGTCGGAGGTCGCATTTACGCCAGCGGAAAAATGGAGTATCGCCGGGAAACCGATCGCAAAGGTGAACGGGCGAGACTTTGTCACCGGCAAGCACCAATACTCCACGGACTTGCGCCCTGCGCGGCTGCTGCACGGCAAAGTTCTACGTCCGCCATCCTTCGGCGCAACCCTGGTCTCCTATGACGATTCCGCTGCAAAGGCCATGCCCGGCGTGATCATCGTGCACGACGGAGATTTTGTTGGCGCTGCCGCCCCCACTGCCCATGCGGCGCAAGCCGCTCTCGATGCCATTCGCGTGCAATGGAAAGAGGTTCCGCAAATCTCCGACGCCGAAATCTTTTCGTATCTCAAGCAGAACGCGGCTCCTTCCTCGGAAGAACGTTTCCGCCACCAAGAGGGCTCTGTCCAGGATGGCTTGGCCGCTGCCGCGCATCGTCTCGAGGCTACCTATAAAATTGCGTATATTGCTCATGCTCCGCTCGAGCCACGCGCGGCGGTGGCGCAGTGGGAAGGGGACAAAGTCACGGTTTGGATGGGGACGCAAAGGCCTTTCGCCGTGCGCGACGACCTTGCCAGCGTTTTTCACCTTGCGGAAAAAGATGTCCGCGTCATTGTGCCGGACACAGGCGCTGCCTACGGCGGCAAACACACCAGCGACGCAGGTCTGGAGGCAGCACGGCTCGCGCGTGCAACGTCCGGACGTCCTGTAAAACTCATCTGGACGCGCCAGGAGGAATTCACCTGGGCATATTTCCGTCCCGCCGGCGTGATTGAAGTCAAAAGCGGCATCACTGCGGACGGAAAGCTCACTGCCTGGGAGTTTCACAACTATCATTCGGGAATGTCTGCGATCGAAACCCCCTACGTCGTCGCAAACCAGCACACGGAGTATCACCGCGTGCCGCTGGTTCTACGCAGTGGCTCGTATCGCGGCCTTGCTGCCCCAGTGAATCACTTCGCCCGTGAAACGCACATGGATTCGCTGGCGAGTATCGCGCAGAAGGATCCGCTCGAGTTTCGCCTGAGAAACTTGGCCGACCCGCGGATGAAAGCCGTTCTCGAAGCGGCCGCCAAGTCCTTTGGCTGGCCACGGAAGAAGACTGCAGCAGGGCAGGGATTCGGCGTGGCCGCCGGCTACGAAAAGGGCAGTTACGTGGCTACGTGCGCGGAAATTACGGTCGACCGCAAGGCAGGAACGGTTCGCATCGTGAAGCTCGTTGAGGCGTTCGAGTGTGGCGCCATCGTGAATCCGGATGGCCTGCGCAACCAGGTCGTCGGCGCCATGATTCAAGGACTGGGCGGCGCCCTTTTCGAGGCCATTGAATTCGAGCACGGCAAAATCAAAAATGACCATTTTGCGAGCTATCGCCTGCCTCGTTTTCGCGATGTCCCCGAGATTGAAGTGATTTTGCTGGACCGCAAGGACATTCCCTCCGCAGGTGCCGGGGAAACGCCCGTCATGGTGGTCGCCGCAGCCATTGGGAACGCATTTTTCGATGCGACCAAGATCCGGCTGACGGACCTGCCCCTGCGGCCCGAGCGCGCCCTTGCGAGCTGAAGCGGCCACGGGCTGTCCCTCCGCGGCAGCCAGCTACGATCAATCATTCCGCAGGGCATTTCCTTCTTCGAGGTGAGCCGAGTTCTGCAGGCTGGCGTGCTCCCTTTGAACTTCTTTGAGGATGGGGATGTCAGGGTCGGCGTCTTTCCAGAGGGTGAGGAAGTCTTTGTAAGCTGCGAGAGCACGGACGCGGGCTGCATCGGCATCTGCGCCCTTCGAGGTTCTCGCCTGCAACGCGTTCGCACGAGCAACGTCCAGATGCGCCAATGCTCCCGTCCAGCAGTTCCAGACGATGCCGCTGTGGTCAAGAATTTTCTGAAACTCGGCGGCGGCTTCCTTCCCTTGCCCCGCTGCGAGATACGCCTCGCCGCGAACATAGCTTGGATAAAGGCAGGAAATGTTCGCGACGAATTCGATTTGCCCTAACTCGATGGGTGCGGCACTTTGCAGAGCATTCAGCGCGGAAGTCGAATTCTTTTTGTTCAACGCTAATTGTGCGTGAATCGCTGGTAGCCAAAGCGACTGCACCTGCGTGTCTAGCGGGAAGTGTCTGCTCAGGTCTTGTGCTAAAGATTCGGCTCGTGTCGTATCGCCTGCCAGAGCGAATGCAAGCGCGGCTTCGCTCCCGACAATCGGACTCGCGGGAGCAAGTCTTAAAGCCTCTGACGCTGCTTGAGTGGCGTCCGCAGCATGCCCGTAGGCGGCTTCGCGTTGAGCCGCAATCGCCTCCCATATTGCCCCAGTTTCCTTGCTATCCGCTCGTATGGCGGAGTCTACAGCCCGCTTAGTCAGTTCCCGCGCCTTGTCTAGATGACCCACGTATGCTTCCGTATCGGATGCGAGGGAGAGCCCGAAATTTTCCTCTGGCTTGTCCGCTGACCATTGTTGCTCTGTGGCCATCCCGGAGGAATCCGCGCGGAGAAAAGCCAAAGCATAGAGAATACTGTGCAGCCAGTAGCCGTCTAATTTTCGCGCCTGCGCCTCGCGAACCATCTGCGATGTTTCATCGAACCGCTGCAAGGCAAGTGCGTAGCGGGAGGCGAATTTCAGGTATAAATCAACACAATCGGACGCCAGGCGCAGACATTGACGGATGATGTCCGTGGCCTTTTGATACTGTCCCTGTTGTGCGTACACGAGGCTCAAACCACCGTACCCGTTGAATTCGCGTGGATAGCTCTCAATCTCCTCCTGATATGTCTGAGGGGCTTTGTCCAGTTCCCCAGTGACAAGCCTGTAGTACACAGCAGTGATCTCTAGTTTTTCCCTCTCACTGCAGTGTTGCCGCAACTGGAACGCTTTGCTGAAATATTCACTGGCTCGCCACCCCTCGCCGAGACCGGAATAATCCAACCCCACTGCCCTGTAGCCCATTGCAAAATTCGGGTCGAGTTCGATGGCGCGTTGATGGTAGGGCAGAGCCAGAGAGGTACTTTTGTTGCGATAAGCGATATTCCCAAGACTAAGCGCTTTCAGTGCCTCCAATGAAGACGTTGTTGCCTCGGCCAGTGGCACATCGAACTTCTGCACCGTCGCCAGCGACTCGCCCAGCTCTCCGCGCAGCTTAGATGCGGCCTCACCCAGCGCGTCTAGCACTTTCTCTTTGTCAGTCGCCGTGACCTGCTCCTCTGCCAGCAGGTCTCCGACTTGGCAATTCACCGCCTTCAATCCCAGCACATATTGGCTGCCCAGCCCCGCAATCGACCCCGCGATGTAGACCTTGCTGCCTGCACGCTGGCAGACTTCGCGGGTGACATCCGACGTGAGCGGCGTATTGACCGGACGCGCCATCAGCCGCAAAGTCGAGGCCACTTTGCTGTCCGAGAGCACATTTAGGAAAGGCGATTGCCGCAAAGAGACAGTGAGCGCCGTCCTCAGCGTGTCGTCGAACACCGGGTCGCCCGTGGTGTTAGCAAAGTCTGCAAGAACGATGGTGTCTTTCTCGGTGAGGCGCTGGGTGCGAAGCGAACGATAGTAAACCGCACCAGCGATCAGTGCGGCAACCACCACACCAACTGGGGCTACGATCTTCCAGAGTTTAGGATGCTGAGCAGCAGACGTTTCGTGTACCCCCGCCGTGTCAGAGCTTGCTGCTGCTGGCAACCGTGCCGACTCCGTGTCCCGTTTTAGCCGTTGCAGGTCAGTTCGCATGTCCGAGGCATGCTGGTAACGCAAGGTACGATCTTTTTCCAAACACTTGTTGATGATCCGTTCGAGATCGGGAGCCACATCGGGATTCAGTCGCACTGGAGGAACCGGAGCACGGTTCAGGATGGAATCGAATATCGTCGCACTGCTGTCTCCTCGAAATGGCAATTGTCCCGTTGCCATCTCATACAAAACGGTTCCGAAGGAAAACAAGTCGGTTCTTGCATCTAGTTCTTTGGCCCGCGCCTGTTCTGGCGACATATAGGCGACCGTGCCTAAGGTACTCCCGGGACTGGTCAGATTGTCGGGGTCCACCTCTTCTGTGGTGAGGGTGGTCGCGTTGTCAGTAGCGCCCTTCGGGGAAGCACGTCGCCAGCATTGGAGAGAATGCCTTCGATACCCATTTTGAGTATTAGAATACCTATTTTGGGGGTGAACATCGTGAAAGAACATGAGATCGAATATCTACTGGACGAGATTGGCTGGAAGATCTTAAGCGAGTTGCAGCAAAATGCCCGGATCGCCTTTGCGGAGCTGGGGCGAAGGGTCGGATTGTCAACTCCCGCTGTTACGGAACGAGTTCACAAGATGGAAGATGCAGGAATCATCCTGGGCTATCGGGCGCAGATCGACCCGGCTAAGGTTGGGCTTCCGATCCTGGCTTTCATCAATGTCAAGGTCAGCGGTGAGAACCTCGCTCACTTTATGGACTTGGCCGCAAGTCGGCCAGAAGTTCTGGAATGCCATCGAGTCACTGGAGCCGAATCGTTTCTGCTAAAGGCAGCGGTCGCTGACGTCGTCCACCTGGAACACCTGCTTGATGCATTGATGCCCTATGTCGCAACCACGACTTCGATGGTACTTTCCACCGCTCTGGCGTGGGGGAATATCGTCAAACGAGACGGCGCTTCTCAGGACCTTCCTGCGATTCGGGCCACGCCTCATTAGGCACATAGGTCGCCAAACAAACTATAAGCCTTCGCCGCATTCACCGTTATTTCATTTCGCGATGTGGCTGAACGTCCTTAAAACCCGTATGTACTTTGCCACGTTTCCGTCACTACTATCGAACTGGGCAAGTTGCTGCCTTGGCTGTAGAGACGCAAATTTATATAAAGAGGACGGCGAGATGTCCGTATTCGTTTGGCACGAAATCGAAGTGCCAGTGGATGAGGACGGGTTCATACAGGAACCGGAACGCTGGAATGAAGACATGGCTGCCGCACTCGCTGCGACCGATGGCGTGCAGACACTTACGAAGGACCACTGGAAAATCGTCGACTACATTCGCTCTTATTACAAACAGTTTGAAATCGCACCGATGATCCGCAAGCTCTGCAAAGAGACTGGGTTCAGCCTAAAACAGATCTATGAGCTGTTTCCTTCCGGGCCGGCCAAGGGCGCGTGCAAAGTCGCCGGTTTGCCGAAGCCGACAGGTTGCGTATAGCAGGGATTCCCATGCGGTTGTTCACTGTCCTCCTGATTACGGCGCTCTCGGTCTTCGTGCTAGGCAATATCTATCGGGTGGTGCGAATGTTCTGCCTCCCAGCGCACCTCCGCTGGGAGCTATATCCCATCCCCAAAGGCCCACGCGACCGGCAGCGCTATGGTGGGTCTTATTTCGAAGAGCCCAATTGGTGGACTAAATCGATGCAGCCGGACGTCCGCAGTCAAGTTGCGTTCGTGCTCGAGGAGTTGTTTCTGCTCCGAACTGTCCTCAAAAACTTTCGGGCTCTGTGGGTGTGGTCACTGTTCTTGCACTGGGCCCTGTACCTCTATATTGTCGCGACCGCGATCGCGCTTGGTCTCGTTTCCAGTTTGAACGATGTTCCCTCAGCAGCTTTCCTTCCGAACTTTGCATATGTTGGCTACGGTGCTGCGTGCGCGCTCGGTGTCATCGGCGCTCTTGGTCTGATTGGAGTACGAGTTCTCCATCCACGGCTCAAAGGCTGTACGAGTCGCACGACGGCGTTTAATCTTTGCCTGCTTGGTAGCATTTTCGCTACCGGGGCGATTGCTCTGCTGCTTCCTGGACACGGTCTGCTTCCCGCGCTGCGTGATACGGTCGACTGGCGCTCCGCATTCGGAGGCCACTGGTCTGCGGCTCACGTGCATTTCGGGCTGGTGGCATTGTTCCTCGTCTACTTTCCGTTCTCGCATATGACCCACATGTACATGAAGTACTTCATGTGGCATGGCGTGCGTTGGGATGATCTGCCGACACGCTTCGACGAGCGCAAAAGGCAGGCGGTCGCGAAGAACTTGGCGCGTCAGGTGTCTTGGCAGGCTCCCCACATCAAAGACGCGAACCCACAATCGTGGGCTGATGTTGCATCACGCGCCGATCCGCGTGGAGATGCCGGTCATGCTTAACGGCACAGACTTGAGCTGTCCGGAAACCCGCGTTACCGATGCAAACCCTGCTCGGCTAGTACCACTCCCTGCACCGTACGACAAGCCTGATGCAATGCCACCGCGCAAGCGTCTGAGCGAACAAACTCTTGCGAACTGCGACTGCTCCCTGGATGGATTCCTCGCTGTTGGAGCCCCGCGACCCAAAAACAAAGCTGAAGAACAGCAACTGGTCGATCGCTTTATCACCGGCCTGCATCAGTTGCTCTCATCCGAAAATAACTGGACCTTTCTGCAGCAGCTCACGCTATCTCTCGATCATTGCGCTCGTTGTCAGACGTGCGTCGAGTCCTGCCCGATCTACACCGGTAGCGGCCAAGACGAAGCATATCGCCCGACATTTCGCAGCGAAGTCTTCCGGCGCATGGTCAATGAGTACGCTAAGCCGGGCGGCAAACTTCTCGCAAAGCTCAAGGGCGAACATGTTGAGCTCAATGCCACGACCATTCTGCGCCTGCTCGAACTGGCGTACCGTTGCACGCTCTGCCGTCGCTGCGCTCAATCCTGTCCCATGGGGGTGGACAATGGCCTCCTTGCGCGTGAGATCCGCAAGGTCTTCAGCATGGAACTCGGCCTCGCCCCCAGAGAACTTCATGACAAAGGCTCGGTTCTGCAGTTGCGTGTCGGCTCAAGCACGGGCATGAATGCCCGCGCTGTGAAAGACAACATCCAGTTCCTCGACGAGGAGATTCGCGAGCAGACCGGCCTTACGATTCACACGCCGTGGGATAAACAAGGCGCCGAGGTCCTGTTGATCCACAATGCTGGGGAGATTTTATCTTGGCCCGAGAACCCCATGGCCTTCGCCATAATTTTGGAGGCTGCCGGTATCAGTTGGACGATGTCCAGCGACCTAGTCGGCTACGATAGCGTGAACTACGGCCTGTGGTACGACGACGCGCAGTTCGCCCGAGTGGCCATTCGCCAGATGGAAGCTGCAAAGAAACTCGGCGTAAAAAAAATTGTTCTCGGAGAATGCGGACATGGCCATAAGGCCTCGATGGTCACTGCCGACCGGCTGTTGCCCGGGGATCTCGATATCCCTCGCGAAAGCGCTCTGACGTTTTTGCGCGAGATCGTCCTGGGCGGGCGCCTGCGACTCGACCCTGCACGCAACGATTTTCCAGTCACCCTGCACGACCCCTGCAACATGGTCCGCATGATGGGTATTGTGCGTCCGCAGCGCGACATCCTGAAAGCAATCTGTCCACAATTCCGCGAAATGACTCCCCACGGCGTCGAGAATTACTGCTGCGGCGGCGGTTCCGGCTTCGCCATCATGTCTTCCTACAATTTTGAGGACTGGCGCTTTACAGTGGCCGGTCGCATGAAACTGAAACAAATCCTGGAAGCTTTTGCGGATTGTCCTGCACCGCAAACAAAGAAATATCTCTGTACCCCTTGCTCGAATTGCAAGGGGCAGTTCCGCGACCTTTTCAATTACTATGGGGTCTGGGAAAAATCGGGAATTTTGTATGGCGGCTTGGCAGAACTCATTGTGAACGCAATGAGGGACCTGAAGGAGCCGTTCATCAAATGGGAGTTTCACTGAGCAGGTGTGTCCGTCCGCTTCTGCGGAGGTGATTATGGACGAACGGCTGATCTACTTCGATAACGCGGCAACGGTTTGGCCCAAACCCGAGAGCGTCTACCAATTCATGGACCAGTTCTTCCGCACTCATGGCGTAAATCCGGGCCGTAGCGGTTACGACCTGGCGATCGAGGCCGGTTCACTGCTGGACCGAACTCGCAAGCGCCTGACGAAGTTTTTCGGCGGCGACGAGGACGTTCCCTCGCGCTTAGTCTTCGGCTACAACGTCACTGACGCGCTCAACCTTGCCATTCCTGGCTTGGTCCGCTCCGGCGATCATATCGTCACCACAAATCTGGAACACAACTCCGTGATTCGTCCCGTCAACCACATGGTGCGGGATTACGGAGCCTCCGCTACATTTGTGCCATTCAACTCCCAAGGCTTCATCGAACCCGATGCCATTCGCAAGGCCATACGCCCCAACACCCGGGTTCTCATCGTGAACCATGGCTCCAATGTCATCGGCACAGTTCAACCGGTAAAAGCTATCGGAGCAATTTGCCGCGAACACGGCATCACCTTTGTTGTGGATGCGGCACAAACCGCAGGGATCATCCCCATAAACATGAAGGAAATGAACATCGACGTGCTAGCCTTCACAGGTCACAAGGCCTTGATGGGCAGCATGGGCATTGGCGGGCTTTGCGTCCGCAAGCACGTCGAAATTCACCAAGTCCGTAGCGGTGGAACCGGAGTGCGCTCCGCAGAGCCGTACCACTTGCAGGAGTATCCTTGGCGCCTCGAATACGGAACTCCCAACATGGTGGGAGTTGCGTCGCTGTGGGCTGGACAGGATTGGCTAGAGCAGCAAGGAGTTGCCAACGTCCACGCGGGAGAAATGGCGCTCGCCAAGAGACTCGTCGACGGCCTGCGCAACATTGATGGTGTTCAACTTTATTGCTGCGACAACCTGGAAAATCACCTCTCGACCATCCTTATGAACTTGAACGGCGTCGATCCGGGAGACGTTGGAACCATGCTCGATGTGGATCACAACATCGCTACACGCACGGGACTGCATTGTGCCCCACTGGTCCATCGGCAGCTTGGCACCGAACCAACCGACGGAGGTGTGAGATTCTCTGTGGGAGCGTTCAATACTCAGGACGACGTTGACGCCGCAACGGCAGCAGTTGCGGATATCTCAGAGTGGGCACGCGAACGCCGAGCCAGCGACCAGAATCGGGTCACGCACGTCACGCGGTGATAACAATCACCACCGTTGCAGTCACTGGTTAATCACTGGCCATTGGTTGCAGATCGAGTTGTTCCGTTGAAACTGTAGCTGTCCAGCACGAGATCACAAACCGACCAGAGGCTGAAGCAGGGGTCAAATTGGAAGTTTCTGAGCATTGCGGATCTGGCTGCGCAGAACGCAATGAACAAGGTGGCAAGCTTGTTTGATTTCGGGAACCGCCAGCGAGCAGTAGACGGTTTTGCCTTCCTTGCGGGTTTCGACGATTCCGGCAGTGCGAAGTATGGCAATTTGGATGGAAACGGTGGGCAGGGGAATCCCCAGTTCTCTCTGCAGTTCAGAAACCGTGTGTTCCCGTTTCCCCAAGAGGTCCATGATGTGCATGCGGCTTGGGTGCGCCAATGCCTTGCAGATCCTCGCTTGCATTTCGTATACCTTGTTCGTGACCGAATGATTTGACGGTTTTGGCGTTCTTGCCTCTCCCGTTCTGGTTTTCTTAGGCATGAAACGGACCTGGGGCTCTACGCTTTCCGGAATCTCGCGCGCTACTCTCGGCGAACGAATTCGATTCTCTATCCAGAGTATCTCGTTACTCATTGTCGTACACTACGGATTTTCCGACAAGGTTCCTAATGAGCCGCCGCTTTTTCCGATGGCAGGTTGAGCGGCAAGATGCTGGTCGCGTGCGGCTGTCTCTTCAGTCGCCGACTTATCCGAGACAGGGGAGACTTCTCCCGAAGAAACACGACCGGGTGAGGGCGGCAAAACCTCTGAGCCAAAGGTAATGGCCCGGAAAAGAGCGCCGGGTGTCGGTCCGGTCGTCGCCAAATAGATGTGGCCCACAAGGAAAGCTAAGAAAAGGTAAGCGCCAAGTGTGTGAACCGGTCCGAGCATCCAGAAGCCGCCAAGCTTCTGAAAAAACTGCGGCCAGCGTTCCGCGCCCCACATCAGGATGCCGGTGAAAATCTGAAACGGGAGGAGAATGTTGAGCAGGATGAGGTAGGTGAACTTCTGGAGGGGATTTAGCTTTCGCCGGGGGTCGGTTTCGAGCGGATGAGACTCGCCTTTGAAAATCCCATAAAGGTAGAAGCGCACCTGGCGCACAGCCGCCTCGGTAAAATCGTCGACTCGCGGAAGGAAGTGAAAATACTTTTCTGCCGTGACGTGATAGAAAATGCCCAGGAACGCGTTGATCGCAAGTGCCCAACCAATCCAAGAATGCCAACGGAGCGCAGTAGCCATGGAGCCCAGGACACCAAAGCGGTCCGGGTAATGGATGGCAAGCCCACTGGCGATGAGAAACAGGATCGCGCCCGCTTGCAGCCAGTGCCAGAACCTCTCGTGAAAGGAATAGAGCGGGGAATTCATCGACGCCCTCCGATCAGGCGCAGACCGCCATGCAGCAGACTTAGAAATAGTGCTGCGGCGACCACGAGCCATCCGAGCCACTCGACCCAAGGAACCCTGCTGTTCCCGATGACATAGAACGGCTTCAGCAGAATGCGGTTGTCGAACGCCGGCTCTGGCCGTTGAAAACTGATGACGTCCATTCGTTGGCCTCGATAGAAGACCGGAACGCCTTTCGGCAGATACGTATTCAAGTCCACCGCACGATGCAAAACGCTGCTCCTGGCGTGGCACGCGGTGCATTCTTTCGTAGCTTGCTCCTTTCCGACTGTACTGTGGCTCATTGACCAGGGTGTGATATCGATTCGCAATTCAGGGTCTTCGACGCCGGCGTATTTCTGCAGAAGTCCGCGGACCAGAGCGATTTTTTCTGGCGTGTCGTACACCGCCTGCGGGATGTCGATGATGCCTTCCTTGTCGGCGAATGTTCTTAGAATTTCCGGACGGTAGGTCCAGTCGCTGTCGGCGGGGCGATCGGCAAAGAACGCTTGCTGAACTTGCCAGGTAAATACCGGACGTTGTTTGGTGTTGTCGAACCAGTAGACGCCGGTGATTAGGTTGGTCGGGCGAATTTGTGTTCCCCCGGTCTTGCCAGGCGTGGGTATGTACGCGGGCAGGTAGCCGGTGATCTCCGAGTCCGGATCGACGATGCTCCCGTTGATGCCGCGATAGGTGATTCGGCTGGTGCCGGTGTCCATCAGGAAGCCCCAATCGTCGCTGCGGTAAGCCCAGAAATGCACGGCCGGAATATGGCAGGTTTGGCACGCGAGTGCCTGAAAGTGGGTTTTCCTGTACGGAAGAAACGCGTGCCCCTTCTCGGCGTCATGGCAATCTTGGCAGCCCCTCATGGTGTTGTGCCGGGTCAGGTTGACTGTTTCAGGAGGAATGTTGCCCCTAGCGAAATTGTGATCGGGGCGCCTGAGATATACCGCCACATCTTCGCCCACCGGTCTGTAGCGGAGATTCTTTTGGGGATCCTCGTGAATCATGCGTCCAGGGTTGTTGGGCGAAAAATGACAGTCGATACAGATGACGCCCTTTGCTGCATGGACGTCCCACGGGTAGACCATTTTTTCTTTGGCCACGATCTTTGGAGCGGCGGTATCGCTTATTTTTGCCCCGTTATAAATCCACCCGGATTTTTCCGTGCCGCGCATGATATCCGCGTACTGAATCACCCGCAGCGTCGTGGCGTTCCGCGCCGTGAAGCCGTGACACATGGCGCAGTTTTCTAAGGTGGGATCGGAAAGATCGAGAAGTTCTGCCTTGACTGTGCCGTCAGCATTGAAGGCGGCGCGGTTGTAGGTAAACGTGCCCTGCTCCTGCCGCGCAACGATGCCCGTGTCCACAAGAGTGGCGTTGTTCGCCCACCGGAAATTCCCAGAACTCATTTCCTTGCGGCGCGCGCCGCGGCTTGCTTTGGGGACGTGACACAGGAAGCAATCTGCTTCCGCCGTTCCACTTTTCGCCCAGTCCCAGGGAATCACCCGACCAGACGCCCGATCTCGAATACTGTAACTGGGATCGAGCGGACTCTCCGGTTTCGCATCCGGCGATAAGAAACGCCGGCCGCGAAGGTCGTACTCCGAAATCCCTCCGCCGGTGTGACACCCGCCGCACTTCGTGAGCCACTCCGGCTGGCTCATATCCGCATCGGTGGCGTCCTTGATATCGAGATGTGTCAGCTGGCGATTCGGAATCAGCGAGAACTTTCCGAACATGCCCGGGGAGGAGTTGTAGGGTGGCACACCGTGAGAAGCGAGCAGTCCGCGGTCCATTTCGCTCTTGCCCTGTTGAAAATGAAAGCTGTTGGTAATGAAGTCGTAGTCGTGACAATCCCCGCCGCACGTCTGGCGTGTGCTGACCGGCTTGCCGGTTCCGAGGACATTTCGTCCGGTGTCATCCTTCAGGACAATCGGAGGATGGGACAGCTTGGCGGCAGGCGCTGGTGAGGAGGGAATCTGACGGGACTCTTGTGTCTGGCCCAAAACGCCGCCCACGCCGAGCAACATCAGCGAGACGCTGAAGAGCAGACGGAGCCAGTTGCCCGCCATTTGCTCGGAAGAAGAATTAACTCCGTGAGTGCGAGAATCCATCATGCGTTTCTCCCCAGTCTGCATCGACGACACGGCGGCCGCTTGGACTACTTGCCGCAGGTTTCCGGTTGCGGTGAATCAACCGCGTGGTTGTACAGGAAAGCCAGAGCGTCATTCAGCTGTTCCGGAGTCATGTACTTCGACAGCGGCTCGGTGCCCTTCAGGTGTGCGCCCTTGGCGAAATACGTCTGCCATTGAGCCTGTGTTTTGGTCATGGGGGTGATCTCGCCACCCTTTTGGCCTTTCACATGGCAAGGCTTGCAGGTCTGCTTAAAGTAGAACTTGCCTTTAGTTTCGTTACCCTTCTGGCCTGCGGAGAGCGAGACTAGGGGGAGCAGCACAAACGCGGCTGTGAGCACTACAAATGCAACAACCAGGATTTCACGAAACTTTCGAGTTTTGCTCGGATCCTTCATGACTTTCTCCTTCGTGAATCTGTCGGTTTTCTGTGAATCATTGAGCGATTGGGTAAGCCCCGGGGCTGGAGAGCTTCAGCCCCGGGCTCACACGGCACTTAGAACCGCGCCATCATTCCCACGGTGCCCATAAAGGCCGTTTTGTATGTGGGGAAACCGAGGACTGGATTGGAAGTGAGCGATGCTGGAGCGCCCACGGACCATCCCGAGCCGGAATAGTCATACAAGTAATCGATGAGGCTGGCCTTAACGATAAAGCGCTCGCTGATGCGATGTGTCAGGTAAGTCTCGTAAACGTTTCCGCGCGTATTGGTCTTGGGCGCAATGATGTCGTCCTGATTTTGTGCGAAGTTGAACCAATACTCGCTGCCGTGGTTGAACTCGAAACCAATTTTGGTTCGTTCGTCGTTCCAGAACTTATAGCGAATGCCGGCCAACACCATGTACCCGGTATGGCTCGTGGGAGTATCGTATGGACCGGACATCAAGCCGCCGAAGGGGCCGGTTTGGCCGTTCGGGTTGGTTCCCGAAAAGTTCGCGCTGCCGTAAAGATCGAACGAGCGCAGATTGCGCTCCAAGTTGACGCCAACGAGATTAATGGCGCCGAGGTTCGCCGAGGGCGTGTAGCGCATCACCACAGGAGGCGTGGGCTCTCCGGTGATCGGGTTGTAGGGCATGACCACCAGGCCGTTAAAGCCATCCGTCACGTTGAACGCATGGGCGTAGGTGAGCTGCACCAGGCTTTTGTCCGTGGTCCAAAGGTCCAGGTTCGCACCAATCAGTTGCGTGTCCTTCAGCCGGTCCTGAGGCGTTTCCAGCAGGTTGGCGTTGCCCCAGCCGGACTCATAACCGATGCCGTAGCACAGCCGCCAGACCATGTTCTCGCTGAGGTTGTAACCAACGGTGATTCCGTCGAACTGGAAGTCGATCAGGGAACCGGACGGAGTGCCGCCGCGCAGTTCATCGTTACGGAAATTCATCGGTGGGCCGTCGGTAGAAGGACGGCGGCCGATGGACAGATAGAATTTCGAGTCGGCAATGTGGTTCCAACTGAAATAGGCGCGGTCCACGCGAATCTGGTCGGAGTTCGGAACGCCCGTAGTCGTGCCATCCATACTCATGGAGGTCGGCTGGCCATTGAATATCTGTACGCCGGTCGAATCGCCAAAGACCTTGTACATGGCCAGCCGCGCACTAAAGCTGACGTTGTCGGACACGTGGCCTCCAAAATCGAGCCGTAACCGGTTGGTCAGCAGGTCCGCGGTATTTGCGTTGTATCCTGGCACGTAGGTCGCGGGCATGATTACGCCCATCAACTGCTGTTGCATGGCGGGAGAAAAGCTGCCCATGGCCGTTTTCAGTTGGGCGAACGTGAGATTGTTCGTGAATTGCAGATAATTCGCGTAGTTGTTGGACACCACCTGATTGATCTGATTGACGCTGGTCGGCATCCCGTCAATAATCGGCATCGCAAACATGCTCCGGACCATCAGGTTCTGTAGTTGCATGCCGTCATAGTGCCCGGGCACACGCGCGACGATGGTGTGCGCTTCGAACCTGTAATCACCGGAAAAGTTCAACCGGTCGAGGGCGTTCTTAACCTCTGCCCTCGAGACCCGGCTGTCTAGTTCGTCGACCTTCGCGGCCACATCCTTACTGGAAGATTCAGCCTGCCGCTGCTGAGCCTGTTGTTGTTCTTGCTGTTTTAATTGTTGGGCTTGTTTCTCTTGCTCTTCCTTCTGTTGCTGTTGTTGCTTTTCCTGAGCTTCGAGGCGCTTTTCGAGCGTGGCAAGCATTTGCTTGAGCTGCTCGATCTCCTGCCGCATCGCGGCGGAGTCGTCCGTGGGGGGAGAAGCTTTGGCTGGCGCAGGAGCGGGCGTTGCCGTGCCCGGAGCTTGCGGCCAGGCGGCCGTTACCACCAAAAACAAACAAAGCGTGAGAACGAGATACTTCGACATGTAACCTCCGTCACACCCGGTGAGCCAAGGTCGCAGAACCGATCAGAGTCGGATCGTAGCCTTCGCTTGTGGCAAGTGTGCTTGGTGAGACAGAGCATTGCAGTGCCGGTGGATAGGCATCGCCGTGATCGTGATCACTACACTTTAATAGTTATAGACATTCATAACTATTGTGGTGTTTCATTATGGAAACGGCGGTGCACGCTAGAAACCCTTGATTTAAGCGGCTAAACCCGCGCTGTCCAACAAAGAAACGAGACCTCAGCTAAGTAGGCGTAGATTAGGGCAAGCGGAAGCTCAAGTACCTGTCCAGAACAGCACGTTACGTTATGCGACTTGTACTGCGTGCGGGAGAGTTTAGTTGGCACTACGATACAAGCGCGCCCGGCGCCGACACGGGTTTCCGCCTGCACCGCTACGTTCAGCGGCGCCTGGTTCAGACACGGATGCACGCGTGGTAGATGGGGCCACGAACTGCCAGGGTTTGCGCTTAGTCAGGTTTGTCTGCGGGCACATTAAAATCGGCTTCTCGGAACGGTTTATCGGTATATCTCATTAGGCAAACAATCATGATGCCAGGAACCCTGTCTCGAAAAAGTGAAACAAGCTGCTGGCGTTCCTCTCGCAGAGCACCGTGGCCAATCACTACGACCCCCACATTATGTGCCACTGGGTCAAAGGCTTGAGCTTCGTCACAACCCAAGACAGACATTACATTGCAGCCCGAGCGCCGCAAAATGGCTTCGCGATCTTCGAGAATCCCCGGAGAAAATTCGATCTGCAAAACAGTCTTCATCGCCCGTTCAGGAGGCTTGCTGGCCGAACTTAGGGCCGGACTCCGGCCTTGCGAAGGATCGTCATCATGGGGCACCAATTCGTGAAGGCGGACTGAAACAGATTAAGCCCAACAAATGCAGTGAAGAGAAACCAGTACGGGCTTACCCAATACCCCAGAGTAAGTGAAAGAAGCACAAAGAAGCCGGCGGTTAACCGCAGATACCTTTCAACAGTCATGATATTCCTCCTAGACCTATGAATTGATAGTTCCAGGCCCTTCTATTCCCAGACCCGGATTAATGCTGCGCCGCTGAGACACATAATAGAGAATGGGCACCGCCATGCGGGAAAGCAGCGTCGAAGCTACTTCTCCGGCCATCAAGGAAATCGCCAGTCCTTGGAATATGGGATCAAACAGAATGACGCCCGCGCCGACGACCACCGCTGCTGCCGTCAGCAGCATCGGGCGGAAGCGCACCGCGCCGGCATCCACCACCGCGTCTTCGAGGGCCATACCCTGTTCACGGCGCAGCTTGATGAAGTCGACGAGGATAATTGAATTGCGGACGATGATGCCGGCGCCGGCGATGAAACCGATCATCGAAGTTGCGGTGAAAAACGCTCCCATCGCCGCATGCGCGGGTAGAATGCCCACGAGCGTCAACGGAATCGGCGCCATGATCACCAGCGGCGTCTTGAACGATTGGAACCAACCCACTACCAGCACGTAAATGAGCACGAGCACCGCGGCGAAGGCCAAACCCAAGTCGCGAAAGACTTCATAGGTGATGTGCCATTCGCCATCCCACTTGATGGCGATCTTTTTCGAATCCGGCGGCTGAATTGCGGTGAACTGTTCAATCTTGTAGCCTTCGGGCAAGTTCAGCGCGGTGATCTTGTCGCCCAGCTTGCTGATGGCGTACACGGGGCTTTCTTCGGCTCCCGCGACATCCGCGGTGACATAAACGACCTCGCGTAAATTCTTGCGGTAGACATTTTTGTCGATAGCTCCTTCTTGCACTCTGGCGAGTTCACCGAGCGGCACCATAGCGCCATCTGGGGCGTTCAGGTAGAGTCCGCGCAAGCTGTCTGCACTGGAACGGCTGGCGCGCGAGAGTTGCACATGGATTGGCACATCTTCCCGTTCGCCGCGCGCGTGCATCAATCCAACATCTTTGCCAGCCAGCGCAATGGCCAAAGTCTCGGAAACGTCTGCGGCCGTAATCCCGCGCGCACCGGCCTTGTCCTGCTCCGCCTGGAAATCAAGCTTCTTCTGGTCAGCGACGACGTACCAATCGGCGTCCACGACCCCGGGAGTTTGCTCGAAAATCTCCCGAATTTGCCGGGCGACTTCGATCTGCCGCTTGTAGTTAGGGCCATAGACTTCAGCGACCAACGTCGAAATAACCGGGGGACCGGGGGGAACCTCGGCCACTTTGATACGCGCGTTCCATTTCTTTCCGATTTCCTGAATGGGCCCGCGCATTTCTTTCGCTAAGTCGTGGCTTTGCCGGCTCCGCTCGTCGACAGAGCGCAGATTCACCTGGATGTCGCCTTGATTCGCGCCGCGGCGCAGATAGTAGTGCCGCACCAAACCGTTGAAGTTGTAGGGGCCGGAGGTTCCCGCATAGAGCTGATAGTTCACCACCTGCCGTTGAGTGTGCAGATACTCTCCGATCTCCTGTTCCACCGCCAGGGTGCGTTCGAGCGGAGTGCCTTCGGGCATGTCCACGATGACCTGAAACTCGCTTTTGTTGTCGAAGGGAAGCATCTTGACGCGAACCAACTTGAACGCGACCAACGAACAGGCCAACACGAAGAGGACAACCACAGTGGCCAAGAACGCCCAGCGCTTGCCAGCATTCCGGATCAGACCGTTCATTACCTGCCGATACAGGCGCGTTGCCGTTCCTTCCGGTTCGCCCTCGGCGTGCTTGCCCGTATGTCCGCGCAACAGCCGCAGGGCGGCCCACGGAGAGACGACAAACGCAATCACCAGAGAAAACATCATGGCGGCGGAAGCGCCCACAGGGATGGGACGCATATACGGCCCCATCAGCCCGCGCACAAATGCCATTGGCAAAATCGCGGCAATTACGGCAAACGTCGCGAGGATGGTCGGATTACCTACCTCATCGACCGCTTCCACCGCGACATCGCTCCATGGCCGGCCTTGGTTCTCGGCCAGACGGAAATGGCGCACGATGTTTTCGACGACGACGATGGCGTCGTCCACCAGAATACCAATGGAAAAGATAAGCGCGAAGAGCGTGACCCGATTCAGGGTGTAGCCATAAGCATAGAAGATGAACAAGGTGAGCGCTAAGGTAACCGGGATGGCCAGCAATACCACACCGGACTCCCGCCAGCCGAGCGCCAAAGCCACCAGCAACGTTACCGAAAGGGTAGCCAGGAAAAGATGCTTGAGCAGTTCATCGGATTTGTGTTTCGCGGTCTGCCCGTAATTCCGGGTCACGGTGACTTGCACGTCGGTTGGCAACACATACCCGCGCAGAGAATCGATCTTCGCCAAGACGGCCTTCGACACGTCGGTGGCGTTTGCTCCCTTGCGCTTGGCCACCGCCAGCGTGACGCCCGGGTAGGTCTCCGCCGGAGAGGCAACCGCGCCACCCGTCCCGAAGGAGACGTAGTCCGCGGCGTCCTCGGGGCCATCCGCGACATTGGCCACATCTCCCAGGTAGATTGGGCGGCCGTTTTGCACGCTGACCACGATGCTTCGCGCTTCTTCGGCGCTGTGCAGAAACGCCCCGCCCTCGACAGCGAACTCCTGATTGCCCTCGGCAAACGAGCCTGCCTGCAAACGCTGATTGTTCATCTCGAGGGCGCGTGCAATCCGCAGCGGGCTTGCGTGAAACGCGGCGAGTTTCTGGGGATCGAGGGTGATCTTGAGTTCGCGCCGCTGTCCTCCGAGAAGCGTGGTCTCAGAAACGTTTTCCACTTGTTTCACGCCCTGCTGCACTTCGGCGGCAATGCGTCGCAGCGCGAATCCATCGTAGTTTCTGCCCCAAAACGTTACCGCAAGCACCGGGACATCATCGATCGAGCGCGCCTTGATTAGCGGCTGGCTCGCGCCCTGGGGAATTTGGTCGAAGTTGGCGTAGAGCTTGTTGTAGGTGCGGACAATCGCATCTTCCTCTTTGATCCCAACATAGAAGCGGACGATGACCAAAGCGCCGCCTGGCTGGCTCGTCGAATAGAGATATTCCACGCCTGGCACGTCGCGCAGCAGGCGTTCCATCGGGATGGTAACGCGCTGCTCCACTTCCTGGGCCGGAGCCCCGGGCATGCCCACATAGACGTCCAGCATAGGCACGACAATCTGGGGCTCCTCTTCGCGCGGTGTCTGCAAAATGCTGAAAAAACCCAGCAGCAGGGACGCGACGATGACCAACGGGGTCAGGCGGGAGTCGATGAACGCGTGCGCGATTTTTCCGGCGAGTCCAAGTTTCACGGACGATTCTCCCTGCTCTGCGTCGTCCCACTCGCGATCCGTTTTCCGTCAAGCTCTTGTGCTCCAGGATTCAACGCCACAGACTCGCCTTCATTGAGGCCTGACAGCACCTCCCATTGATTGCCCCGTGCTTTCCCGAGGGTCACCACGCGCCAATGGGCCACACCGTTGGGGTCCGTAACGTACAAGCCGTTCAGCTGGCCTCGCGTCACCACGGCGTCATTGGGCACGGTCAGCGCGCGCGCTTCCGCCTGTGTGAAGGATGCCCTCCCGAACATGCCGGACTGTACCCCCGGCTCCTTCGCCAGATCGATCCGCGCACTGGCCGTGTGCGACACCGGGTCGGCGCCTGCTTCGATCTCCGCAACCTTCCCCACAATGGTCTTTCCCGCCAACGCATCGAGTTGCACCCGTGCTGCGCTTCCCTTTCGGACCTTCGCGAGAACGTCCGTAGGCAGTGTGACTTCGAGCTGGTAGCGCGCTGTATCTTCGACGATGAACAGAGGAATTCCCGGTGAGACGAGCGAACCGGGCTCCACCTCGCGGCGCACCACGCGCCCGTCAAAGGGCGCAACCACGCGCGCATAACTTGCGACACTCGATGCGGCCTCTGCTTCCGACCTTGCCTGGTCTGCTCCCGCTGCCGCCTGATGCAAGGCGGCGGTGGCCTGCTCCAAGCCGGCTTGCGCCGCTTGGTATTTCGCGGCCACCTCGTCAAACTCCTGCGGACTGACGGACTTCTGTTCTTTCAGGTACACGTAGCGGTCGTACGTTTTCTTGGCAACATCGGCTTGTGCCTGCGCGGCCGCGACCGCCTTTGTGGCCTGGTTGACTCCGGCGGTCGAGGCTTGCTCGGCGGCTTCCGCGGAACTCCGGCGGGCCGCGAGTTCCCTTTCGTCCAGTTGCGCCAGCAATTGTCCGCGCTTCACCAAGTCTCCTTCACGCACGGGCACCTGCAAAACCGTTCCCATGGTTCGTGCGGCGACTTGTGCCGTGTTCACGGCAATCACGGATCCGGGAACTTCGATTTCGTCGGGCACGGTCTGCATCTCGGCCTTCTGGGTGTGGATTCCTTGCACGCTTTCTACCTTCTGCGCTGGACCTTCGCTGCCACCGCCGCATCCCGAGGTCAGCAACACCAGCCCCATCCCAAGAATGCAAATCTGACGCCTCATCGTTTCTCCTGCCATCGCTCTTCCCTTCATGGCTTGTCTGCTCCCACGATCAGTTGCGACTCCGGTATGAGTACGCCCGCAGCGCGTTCCAACTGCGCCCGGGCCACTTGCCAATCCTGCAGGGCGGAGAGGTATTCGGTGGTAGCTTCGAGTTGGGCGGTCTGCGCACGAAAGAGTTCCGTGGCCGTGGTCAGTCCGGCTTCGTAGCGGTTCTGCACGATGCGCAGACTTTCTTTTGCCTGGTCTGACGCATCTCGGGCAGCGGCGGCGCGCTGCGCAGCTGCGTTCCCGTCGAGATAGGCCTTCCTCACTTCCATCTGCACGCCGGACCGAAACCATTCCACGCCATGCTTCGCTTTGCTAGCGTTGGCGTCGGCTTCCATAAGTCTGGCTTTCTGCGCGCCACCGGCGAAAAGGTTGAATTCCAGCTGTGCGCCCGCCGTCCAATTGGTCCCGGACGGTCCGCCGAGAGTCATCGCGTCCCGCTCGGTGCTGCCAAACAAGCCGATCTTTGGCCCGAATTCCGCTTTGGCGGCTTTTCGTTCCTGGTCCATGGCGTCTTGTTGCAACAGCGCCGCGCGTAGCGCGGGCCGCTGGTCGAGCGCCGTGTGGATCCATTCCTCGATCGTTTTTTGTGAGGCCCCGGGTTCCTTCAAGGTCTCGGAAGGATCTGTGGGAGCGTCGACCGGCAGCCCCATCTCCCGGGCCAATTGCATGTTGGCCAAAGCGAGTTCGTTTTGCGCGCGAATCTCCCGTTCCTTCATCTGCGCCAGGAACACCTTGGCGCTCAGCAAATCGGAATCCACGATGAGCCCGGCCTTGTGCATGGTCTCCATGCGCTGGGCACTGGCCTCGGCGGTCTTAACCGCTTCGTCGGCAGCTCGCACGTTTTCGCGGAGCACCAGCACGCCGTAGTAGCTGCGAACCACTTCGAGAATGAGATCTTGTCGCGCTTGTTCGGTCTCAAAGTCTGCCGCCGTAACCAGCTTTTTCGCGCTGCGCCGGTGAAATAAGGTCTGGCCCGAATCGAAGAGTCTCCATTGCCCGTCAAACCGTGTTTGAAAGTTGTCCAAGGGTGTGGGCGTATTCAGGTTATACAACTGGAAATCCCTGGATGAGAATTGCCGCTGCGCCAGTTTTGTCCCGAACACATATACGGGGTTGTTGCCACGCGTGAAATCCTGATGGAAATCGATCTTGGGCAGCCACCCGGCCTGTACCTGCTTGAGCCTCGCGCGAGCCGCTTCGGCTTCGTCGCTGCTCTCCCGGAACGCTGGATTCTGATCCAGTGCCGTGCGCACGGCCTGTTCCAGCGTCAGCGTGCCACTCTTTTGCGTTTCCTGCCCTAGCATTGGCATCGGCTGCGCCACACCCCAGCACAGAGCAAGGCCCGCGACAACCAGCCCAATTTGTCCCATCTTCCTTTGCATGAATGCTCCTCAGGAAACCTCGTGTTCCGCGGGGGCGCCCACTCGGAGCCACGCTGTGCTTTCTTCACGTACCTCGCATTGCGTTTCGAACTTTGCGCTCTTCTGAATCATGGCTCCCACGCTGCAGTACTTCTCCTCCGACAATTGAATCGCCTGTTCCACAGCGGCCTTCTCGATTCCGTACCCCGTCACGACGTGCCGAATTCGCACCGCGGTGAACACTTGGGGCGGGCGGTCAGCCTGGTCCGCTTCCACATGGACTTCGTACGCGGTTACTTTCTGGTGGTGTTTTTGCCGTAGCATGGTGATGACGTCGAACGCCGTGCATCCGGCGAGAGCCACGGCCATGAGTTCAATCGGTTTCGGCCCCGTGGCGCCACCCGCATCGTCCAGAATCAGGTGATGACCGCTGCCCGTTTCCGCAACAAACTGGCGCTGTATGTTCAGCGGCTGAGTGAGGTGAACCTTCGCTGTGATCATTTCTCTCTCCTTGTCTTCTTCTTGCTTTTCTTCGTCTGCCCGTTTTGTCGGGATCCGCTTTGGTCTGGGTTCTCTCTCAAAGACACCTGTTTATGGATACCGAACCTCGGTCCTGCCGCACAGTGACGTGTGACACCGATCACCAAAGCCATCACGGGTGGCCTGCGCAACCGCCTTTGCCGAGGAACCAGGCCCGACCAGAAACGGGCAACTCGATCTGCGACCGCCTCGCGGTGCCGTCATAAGAAATGCCAATGCGTGAGATTTGTTACAAAGAATTTCCGGGGATCGCGTTCGCGCCCTTGCGCTCTTATCCCCCGGCGCCCACCTCGACCGGCACGTCGAAGGCATTGCTCCAATCCAGGAAGGAACCGTCGTAGAGCACGGGGCGAAAGCCTACCAGCTTAAGCGTGAAATAGTCGTGCGCTGCCTGGATGCCGCCCCGGCAATAGACGATTACCCTGCTGCCGGGATCGAGCCCTGCAGCTGCATAGCGAGCGCGAATTTCTGCCGTCGATTTGAGGGCGGGATTGTCTTTGCTGACCAGCATGTCCGCCCAGAACACGTTCTTGGCACCTGGAATATGGCCCGGGCGAGGAATGCCCCGATCAATGGTCGCTCCGCTATAGTCCGCGGGCGGACGAGCGTCGATCAGGACAGCGGTTTTGCTCGATACGAGTTGTCTCAGCGCGGGGAGTTCTACAAGGACATCGGGACGGAGACGAACGGTTAACGTGGCAGCGAGCACGTTTTCTGGAATAGTTCGCACCGTGCCATGTTCTCTGGACCACTTCTCCAGCCCCCCGTCCAGCAGCGCTGCGTTGGTCCCGTGGCCCAGATAGTCGAGCGTGAAGTAGGCCCGCGCTGCCAACAGGCCGAGCATGTCCCCATACAGGATGACCCGCGAGCGATCGCCCACACCAAGCCGTTCGAACGAGCTTTTCAAGTCGTTAACGGGTGCCAGTTGGTTGGCAATGCTGCCGCGAGGATTCACAATCTCGCTTAAGGCGAGGAAACGCGCTCCAGGAATGTGTCCGGCGTCGTACGAGGTGCGGTCCGCTCCTACGTGCAAGATCACCAGGTTCCGGTCCGAAAGATGTGCCGCGAGCCAGTCCGTCTGCACGAGCAGGTTTGCCAAGTTTTGTGCCGGTCGGTGATTGCCCGGTGTGGCGCTTGCTGCAAGCCCAAGCGCGAAGATCAGGGTAACGAAAATCCTGCGGACCATGGTGTCCCCTCCAATTCGAGTTTGGATCCTGACCCGTCATGTTCCCTTTGTCGGTGTATAGGCTCTGTACCGTCCATCACCGTTCCGCGTGACCTCTCGCTTTCGCCTAGTTGTTTTCAACTAGGAATGCCCAGTCGTACGAGCGGCTTCGCTCTTTTTCGGGTTTCCCCGCCGACAAAGGCAGAACGCACGGAAACTCGCCACTTCGCGCCCATGCCCGACGTTCCAAAAAGTCTGTAACAAAAACCGACAGATTGCATTTGGGGAGAGAAGGCCGCTGTGTGGAATCGCGGGACCGTGTGACTGCGGTCATGGCAACGGGGGGAATCCCCGCTCATTGTGTCTTCTGCGCTTGGCCAGGAGGGCCACCATGAACTACCCAGTTTGGGATGTGAGTTTTGGGGCTGGTCTGCTCATTGCCCTGGTCGCCATCCTCCACGTTTTCGTCTCTCACTTCGCTGTCGGCGGCGGACTCTTCTTAGTCCTGACGGAAAAGAGAGCGCGGAAGAATGGCGATACGGCGCTTCTCGCTTGGTTGCAATCGCACACCAAGTTCTTCGTGCTCGTTACGGTCGTCTATGGCGCCGTCAGCGGTGTCGGAATTTGGTTCACCATCGGATTGATCAGCCCGCTCGCCACCAGCAACCTGATCCACGCCTACGTTTGGGGCTGGGCCATCGAGTGGGTCTTCTTCTTTATCGGGATCACGGCGGCGCTGCTCTACCTCTACGGGTGGAACAAGCTCGAGGCGCGGCTCCATCTCTGGTATGGGTGGATTTATTTCATCGCCGCTTTTGCCAGCATGGTGATCATCAACGGGATCATCACCTTCATGCTGACCTCCGGACACTGGGTGGACACGCATCAGTTTTGGAATGGCTTCTTCAACCCGACTTATTTCCCGTCCTTGCCGTTCCGCTTGTTCATTTCCTTCGCACTGGCTGGAATCTACGCCCTGATCACGGCAAGTGTGCAGAAGGACGCGGCCCTGAAAGCTCGCATTGTGAGATGGAGCGCAGTGTGGATTGTGCAAGCCGCGCAGCTCAATCCCGATGGAAGCCACGGGCCCCCCGAGTACGGGACCTGTCACAAAGATGTCAACGCAAACGGCGTTCCGCCGCTGGCCGCAAAGATCCGTTACAAAGGACAGCACATCACCCAGGATTTTGACCTGGCTGTCTAATGGATGCACGCGGCGGCGCCGGATCAGGGCGGCAGGATGACACGGTTGCAAGTCAACGAGCCGTGGTCGGCCGCGAAGCTTCCGTACGTGTCGGGTCCACAACGATTTCAACAAACAAGGAGGCAGTCTTTATGTCGGAAACAGTAACGCGGCCACCACTCATAGGAGAAAATGCACCCTCGTTCGAAGCGGAAACCACTCAGGGAAGAATCACGTTTCCCGAAGACTACAAAGGCAAGTGGGTGATTCTGTTTAGTCACCCGGCGGACTTCACACCGGTTTGCACCACGGAATTCATGACCTTTGCTTTAATGCAGGAGGAATTCCGCCGTTTGCATTGCGAACTCGTCGGGCTCTCGATCGATAGCACCTTCAGCCACATCGCCTGGCTGCGGACGATCAAGGAAAAAGTAGAGTTCCGCAACATGAAGAATATCGAAGTCACTTTCCCGGTCATCTCGGACC
>OCOJ01052576.1_pt1 | contig 26001 bp, 24 predicted proteins | sample 1539251 | NCBI WGS metagenome assembly OCOJ01 (sample SAMN01911457, study PRJEB22624) | soil metagenome | biome: Soil | place: Malaysia | collected 2012-04-30 | depth RA_metagenome m
CGCGCTCAAGCTCGGGGCCGTGGCGGAGATCTTCGGGGCACTGGCGGTGGCGCTCATTCCCGCCTTCCTTTATCCCATCCTCCGGCGGTTCCACGAGGGGATCGCCCTCGGGTACCTCAGCATTCGGATTGCCGAAGCGTTCTGTGTGATCCTTAGCGCAGTCGCGTCCCTGCTGCTCCTCTCGCTCAGCCAAAGTTACGTGGGAGCCAGCGCCGCACAAGCGCCGTCGTATGCTGCCTCGGGAGCCCTGGTCCAGGGACTGAACACCTGGGCATTCGACCTCGACCCGATCGTCTTCGGGGTCGGCGCGATGCTGTTCTACTACCTGCTGGTGCGGTCTCGCTTGGTCCCTGCCTGGTTGGCCCTCTGGGGACTCCTCGGAGCAGTGTGCGTGATCTCGGCAGGGCTTTCTGGTCTGTTCGGCTCGTTCGGCTCGTTTCAGTACGCTCTCGCCGTACCGATTGCCGTTCAGGAGATGGCTCTGGCCGGTTGGCTGATCGTTGTCGGATTCCGCTCCGGGGCCGGTGTCGGGGATCGACGTGGACTCCCGGTCCCCGGCGTGTGAGCGCGGGGGCCCGCCCGACGTCTCCCCAGCGGGCCGCGGGAGACGAATCCCGCGAATGGGTCAGACGACCGGGACGAACCCGAACGAGGGCGGTTCCGGGGCGACGGTCGGCGGGCTCGGAACGAGGAGGGGGGTCCAAGGTCGGACCCCGAAGAGGAAGAGCTGGCCGCGACGCGTCCTCGCCACGATGTGGACCGAGCTTCGGACCCGGATCTGCTCGATGTGCGGGTCGTCGGAATGCATCACGATGAGCGCCCCGAACCGGCTTCCCTCCCGGCGGGCCTGAGAGGGGACTCCCAGGAATGCGTCGACCCCGTGCGAGTCCTGGCTGAGGTCGACCTCCGCGTCGGGGAAGATCACGACGAGGTTCCGCGGAGGCGCGGCGGACGGCGCTCCGAGGAATCCCAGGACGGTGCGACGGGCCGAGCCCTCCTCGGGCGGTTCGGTCTCGCTCGGCCAGGGAAGGAGCTCTCCGCTCGCGTTCAGACGGCCGAGGGCGAACCCCTCCGTCGAACTCGGGGCCGAGGTCGGCACGACCACGCCGAGCCGGTCGAGCGACTCGAGCGAGGAGAGGGCCGGAATGAAGTTCTGCCGGAGCCCGGCGGCCGTCAGATTCCCGGGCGGTCGTACGACCACTCGTCCTCCGGCGCGAAGCGCCGCGAGGAGCGCCGGCGCGGCGAGCCTCCAGAGCGAGAGGACGGGAGTCTCGCTGTCCGTCTCGAGCAGGGAGTATCCCATCGGCGGGATCCGTCCGAACCACTCGGCGAACGCGGCGAGGCCGGGCCAGAGCGACGGGTCGGTCGGGTTCGGGTCCGGTTCGTCCCCGACCTGGTACGGCCCGGTCGGAGGGCGTTGCGGGACGAGGCAACGGAACTTCCCCCGGTCGAGCGTGAACGGGTACGAGGGGCTCTCCACCTCCGTCCCCCGGAGCTTTGCGATCGACATCCAGCGCTCCCGACGCTCCTCGAGCTCGGAAGCAGAAAGCGCCACGACGCCGTCCGCGACGTAGTCGAACCGGCTCGGCTCGGACCGTTCGGCGACCATGAGGACGTGGGCCTGGGTCCGTAGGATCTGGCCCAGGATCGTCCGTTCGAGCTCCCAGCGCGTCGTCGGGACATCGAACGCCGTCGAGCTAGGACCGAGCAGGTTCCCGATCCATGCCTCCCACGAATCGATCGCGACCATCTTCGGCTCGTTGGCGTGGGCCGCGAGGAGCTGGTGGAGGGCCGGAGGGAGGGAGAGGACGGAGGCGACGTCGACCAGGTCGGAGGCTCGCGACTGCAAGGCGTTGCGCATCGCGCTCACGTCGATCGCCGAGTCGACGTCGGGGGTCCGGAACCGGAGGAACTCGACCAGCTCGACCTTAGGCTGTCGCGCGTCCGAGAGCCATGGGAACTGACGGACGAGGGAGTCCCGGTCGACGGTCGTGCTCACGAACGCGCGAAACCCCGAGAAGTTCGCGAGGGCCGCGAGCGCGAACGAGGTCTTCCCCACGCCCGGCTCACCCCGAACCGTCAGCGTTCGGGGGCGGGGCTCGCGGAAGAATCGTAGGATCTCGGGGGGGACGATCGGGGCCGACGAAGAGGTGCCGGGCGCGGGGCCGACGGGAGGGCCGCTCACGATTCGGACACCGGTCCCTCACCGCTAAGAGCCTTCCGAAAGCCGCCCCCACCACCGGCCGAGGGTCCGTTCGTTCGAACGACTCCCCGGCTCTCTAAATAGCACGGAAGGGTCGGAGGGCGATGGTCTCCCGTTCGCGACCCTCCGGACGAAAGCCTCCCGCTCGGATCCGGGTTCCGCCCGAGCTCCGGATCGAGGCGCCGGGCGCCCGCGCGATCCGCGTCGACCTCCTCGAAGACCCGCACGCGCACATCGTCTGCCGCGTTTGTGGCCGGATCCAGTCCGTCGAGCTCACCGAGCTCGACCGACACTTCCTGACCGAGCTCGCCGGTCACCACCCGGAGGGATGGAGCGTCGACGGGATCGCCTTCTCCCTGATGGGGGCCTGCCGGCGGTGCCGCGAAGGCCCCGCCCCGTGAATCGGTTCGCGCTGGACCCCCGCGCCCCATGACGGGATTCTTCACGTCCCCCCAGATCGCGTGGGGCCCCGGCGCTCTCGAGCAGCTGAGCGGGCTCACCGCCCAGCGCGCGGCCGTCGTCGTCGACCCGACCGTGTTCGCTCACCAAGGACACCGGCGCGTTGTGGAAGAACTGGGGAAAGCCGGGACGGTGGTCGAGGTGATGGAGGCGAATCCCGCCCCCGACCAGATCGACCTCGTCGGAGAGCTCGCGAAACGGATCCGCGCCTTCGCGCCCGATTGGGTCGTTGCGGTCGGCGGGGGACGAACCCTGGACGGAGCGAAGGCCGCCCGCCTCCTGTTCGAACGGCCGGAGCTGAGCCTCTCCGGCCCGGCGCCGTTCTTGGAGCTTTCCGAGACCCCGCGCAGCCGGCTCGTCGCGGTCCCGACCACGAGCGGCAGCGGGAGCGAAGCGAGCTGGAGCGTGGACCTACGTACGGGGGACGGAGCGCCGGTCGAGATCGCCCACCGGGCACTGACTCCGGACTGGGCGGTCGTCGACGCGGCGTTCGCGGAGACGCTCCCGCACGACGTGCGTCGGGACGGGGCGGTCGAGTCCCTCGCCCAGGCGGTCGAGGCGTACCTCTCGGCCTGGGCGAACCCGTTCTCGGACGCGCTCGCGGCCTCGGCCGTCCGGACCGTCGTGGAACGGATGCCCCACGCCCTCCGGTGGAGCGACGACCCGGAGGCGAAGGAGGCGCTCCACGGCGCAGCGACCCTCGCCGGGCTCGCGGCGTCGAACGCCCAGCGAGGGGTCGCGCACGCGCTCGCCCGGGCGCTGGTCGGCCCGACCGGTCTCCCGTACGGCCGGCTCCTCGGGATCCTGCTTCCCCGCGTGCTCGAGTTCGACCGCCCGTCCGCCCGCGACCGGCTCGAGGCGCTCGGGCTCCTCCTGCAGACGGCGGACGACCGCGCGCCGGTCCCCTTCGAGACCCGCCTCGCCCGGCTCTACGAGACGCTCCGGATCCCCTCCTCGCTGGCCTCCGCCGGCGTCGACCGGGCCGCGCTCGAGCCGCTGCGAGCGACGATCGTCGCGAACGCCCTTCGCTCGCCGGCCGTTCTCGCGAACCCGCGGGTTCCCGGTCCAAAGGAGGTCGAGGCCCTGCTCGATGCGGCGACCGTCGGCTCCGCGCTCGTGCTCTAGGGCGACGAACCGTCGCGAGGGCGAGGGCCCGCGGCGGCTACGCGTCGGGCGCGGCCATCGCGCGGACCGGCATCCCGCCCGGGACCTCCGCCTGGGATGACTCCACAGCGCGGTTGATCGCAATCTCGGCGAGGTCGCTCGCGTAGAAGGCGCTCCGTTCGAGGCTCTCGAGGACGTAGGCGAGACCGACCGCCACCCGTCCCCGCTTGCTCGTAAGCTCGTGCAGGATCTGGTCGCGTTCCTTCGTGAGGAGGTGCGCCGCGTCAATCACCTGATTCGCCTTCGCGATGTCGCGCGAGTCGAGGCAGTCGAGCGCGTCCGCGAGCGCGCTCGCGGCGGCGGTCGCCATCCGGTCGAGCTCGTTCGCGAGCCTCTCCGGGGTCCTCTCCCGCCCGAGGATCGTCACGGTCTCGGCGATCCGGACCGCGTGGTCGGCGATCCGCTCGAGGACGCGCGACGCGAGCAGGTAGGTCGAGCATTCGGGGAGGGTGAGGTCGACGCTCGCGAGGATCCGCGCGTCGCGCAGCGCGCTCGTCACCTGCTTCTCGAGGAACCAGTGGAGCCGGTCGACCTCCCAGTCCCGCTCGATCACGTCCCGCGCGATCGCGCTGTCGCGGGTCCGGAACGCGGTCATCGCGTCCGTCTGCATCGCGCGGACCATCTGGTGCATCCGCCGGATGATGGAGGGGATCGGGAGAGGATTCTGGCCGACGACGTCCTGGAGGATGACCGATTCCGCGGTCTCCTCGAGGATCTCGGGGCCGATCATCCGCTGGGCGAAGTTCCGGATGACCTCGCGGGTGCGCGCCCCCATCCGGCCCGAGGTTCGGACCTCGAGGAGCGGGTACCCGGCGATGTACTCGCCGATGAGACGGCGAAAGAGGTGCTCTTCGTTCATGTCGTTGCGGACCTCGACCGTGCGCCGTTCCGCCTCGGCCGGGTTCGCGGACTCCGCGAAGAGCGTGAGCGAACCGTCGGCGCGCGGCGTGAAGAACAGTACGTCCCCCGGACCGAGACCGCGCGAGGTCACCCAGTTCTTCGGAAGGGAGATGATGTACGTCGACCCGCCCGTCTTCTGAATCCGTCGACCGTGGAACCCGCCGCTGCTACGCATTGATAGTAGTGGGCCGGATTCACCATTCTCTATATAGCCATGGGTCGACGACCGGCTCACAGGGCCGTTTTTTGGTCCGTCCTCCCGTTCCTCAGCGGACCCTAAATACGTCGGGCGCGGGTGGCGGGCGGTCGCTCATCATGGCGGAGCCGGACCGACCGTTTTCGTTCCGTGGCCGCTCGATGGCGGCCCGGGACGGCGAGACGCTCCTCGCGGCGCTCTCTCGCGACCGGCTGCCGCTCCTGCGACGCTCCCTCCAGTACCATCGACCGCAGGGTCCGTTCTGCGGGATCGGCCACTGCGCCGGCTGTCTCGTGCGGGTCAACGGCCGCCCGAACGTTCGCGCGTGCCGGCACGAACTCGGCCCGGGGGACGTCATCTCGACCGAGAACGCGTGGCCCTCGCCGGATTGGGACCTCCTCGGGGCGATCGGCATCCTCGCTCCCCGCGGCGTCGACAGCCTCCACGGCCTCCGACGACCGGCGTTCGCAACGCCGCTCTACCAACGGTTGGTCCGACGGCTCGCCGGGACCGGTGAGCCTCCGACAGAGGAGGCCGCTCGCGCGATCGCCGCGCCGGCCCTCGAGCGCGCCGCGGAGGTCGTGATCGTCGGGGGCGGTGACGCCGGTCGTGCGGTCGCGACCGCGCTCGCCGCTCGAGGCGTCCGACCGTTGGTGCTCGAGCGAACGCTCCGCTCAACCCCCATCGTGGGCGCCGACTTCGTTCCGGCGACCACCGCGGTGTTCCTTCCGCCCCCCTCGGAAGCGGGCGACCCTCGATTCACCCTCCTCGCCTTTCGGGAGCCGGGGCAGGGGATGCGGGTCACGGCGCGTTCGGTGGTCCTCGCGACGGGCGGATACGACTCTTCCCTCCTGTTCCGAGGGAACGACCGCCCGGGAGTCCTCAGCGCCGACGCCGCGCTCTCGCTCACGTCGGATTCGCGTCGCCCTCCGTTCCGGCGCGCGGTTCTCGTCGGGGGAGGAGCGCGCGCGGCCGAGGTGCTGGAACGGTGCGGGAACGACGTCGAGGCGGTCGTCGCGCCGGGCGAGATCCGACCGGCGGTGGTCGGGGCCGCGAACGAGCTCGCCATCCCCCTTTACCCGCGCTCGCTCCTCCTCGGCGTCCGGGGTCGAAGACGGGTCCGCTCGGTCCAATTGAAATCGCGAGGTGGAGGCGCGTCGACCACGATCGGGTGCGACGCGGTGATCCTCGCGCATCGGCGGGTCCCGCATGCGCAGCTGTTCTTCCAGGCGGGAGCTTCGATGGAGTGGCGCTCGGACCCCGGAGCGTACGCGCCGAAGGTCCGGCCGGACGGCGTCACGAGCGTCCCGGGCCTCTACGCCGCGGGTTCCGTCGCCGGCCTCGCCGCCCGCGACCTCGCCGGCCACGCCCAGGGAATCGCGGACGCGATCGGGGGAAACGGGAGCTCTAACGCGCCGACGTTCGCGCCGCTCCTCGACGAACGACCGAACGAGCTCCTCGGATACTACCGGGAGCTGCTCCGAACCCGGGGACACGGGCGATGGACCGCGTGCGCCTGCGTCGATGTGCTCGTCTCGGAGGTCGAGAAGGCGGTGCGGTCCGGGTACCGAGGGATCGAGGTGATCAAGCGGTACACAAGCCTCGGCACCGGGATCTGCCAGGGGCGGTACTGCCTCCCCGATGCACTGCTCGTTCTCTCCCTGCTCGAGGACCGTCCTCCGTTCGAGGTCGGCTACATCACCCAGCGGCCCCCCGTGGTGCCGACGCCGCTCGCCGCCCTGGCCTCCCTTCCCTCTCCTTCCGCGGAGGTCGTGCCGTGACGTTCTCCCGGGACTCGTACCGGACGGTCGTGGTCGGGGCCGGGATCGTCGGGCTGTTCACGGCGTACCATCTCGCCCGGGCGGGCGGCGGCCCGGTGCTCGTGGTCGACCGGGGGTTCCTCTCGGGCGGAGGGTCGGGCCGGAACGGCGGAGGCGTGCGCCAGCAATGGGAGACCCGGGGCACGGTCCGGCTGGCGCGCGAGTCGGTCGAGGCGTACCGGCGCTTCGGCATCGAGTTCGGGTTCAACATCTGGTTCCGTCAGACCGGCTACCTCTTCCTGGCCGAGAACGAGAGCGAGCTCGCACGTCTCCGCAACGTCCACGCCGTCGTCGCGTCGGAGGGACTCGCCTCCCACGTGCTGGACGCGGCCGGCGTCGCACGATTGGTCGAGGGAATCGCTCCCGGGGCCACGGTGGGAGGAACGTACCTGCGGACCGACGGGACGCTCTACCCATTTCCGGTGGTGTGGGGAGTCTACGAGGCGGCGCGCTCGCTGGGCGTCGAGGTCGCCCTCGGCGTCGAGGCGCTCGGGGTCGAGGTCCGGGACGGCCGCGTCGCGGGCCTCATCACCTCGAAGGGGCCGGTCGCGACCCCGACCGTGGTGAACGCCGCGGGGGGATGGTCGGGTGACTTCTCCCGCCGGTCGGGGCTCGACGTGCCGAACGTCGCGACCCGGCACGAGATCCTGGCGAGCGAGGCGATGAAGCCGTTCCTCGACCCGATGGTCGTCCGCGCTTCGGACGGCCTCTACTTCAGCCAGTCGATGCGCGGGGAGGTCATCGGGGGTCTCTCGCTCCCGCATCGACCGGGAACCTCCCGAGGTCCCACCAGCTCGCCCGCGTTCCTCATCGCCATGGCCCGGGCCCTGGTAGGGCTCCTCCCCCGGCTCGGTGCGGTCGGCGTCCTCCGAGCATGGTCCGGATACTACGACGATACCCCGGACGGATTCCCTGTCGTCGGAGAGGACCCCCGGCTCCCGGGGTTCGTGCACGGGAACGGCTTCGGCGGCCACGGGTTCATGCTCGCCCCGGCGACCTCCCGTCGGATCGCGGGGGCCGTCCTCGGCCAGCCGACCGACCTCGACCCGGCCCAGTTCTCGCCATCCCGCTTCCTCGCGCCGGCCTCTCCCTCCACCCCGGAGCGCCTCCAGCTCGGATAGGGAACCCGCGCCCCGCTACGCTCTTGAGCGGCCGGCTCGCTCCCGCGTCCGTGATCGGACCGTTCCCGTGGGACCCGTTCCCTCCTTCGGGAGAACCGGACCCGAAAGGGCCGGACCCGGTCCAGGCGATCGCGTTCCGGGCCGCCGTCACGGCCGCGGACGCATACCGGTCCGTGCGACTCGCGCTCCGACGCGAGGGGGGAGCGCTGCGGGTCGGGAACCGGTTCGTCACCGACCAGCGGTACCGCCAGGTCGGGTTCGTCGCGTTCGGGAACGCGGCGAACTCGATGGCGCTCGCCGCCCTCCACGCGGTCGGCGACCGCCTCAACCAGGGGTTCCTCGCCGGACCGGACCCGGTCCTTCCTGAGATCCCGTTCCGGGGCACGCGGGTCGCTCCGGGCTGGGGAGGCGCGCCGGAGGCGGAGGGGATCGTCGCGGCCACCAGTGAACTCGCCCAGGAGCTGAACGAGCAGGACCTCCTTCTCGTCCTCCTCTCGGGAGGCGCCCTCCGTTCTCTTCTCCTTCCTCCTCCCGGGCTGAGCGGAGAGGAGTTCGCCCGCCTCCTCGAGGAAGCGCATCGACGCGGCGCCACCGGCTACGAGGTCGGACTCCTCGCGCGGGTGCTCGGGACGGGGGCCGTCGCCGGCCGGCTCGCTCAGGTGGGGACGCGGGCCGACGTGGCGACGCTCGTGGTCGAGCGCGGCGATGGAGCCCGAGTTCTCGGCGGCGGTCCGATGCATCCGCTCGCGCCGACCGAGCGAGCCGAGTGCTCGGAGCTCCTCGGACGGCTCGGTCTCGCCGCGACCGCTCCCACCGTGGGAGCGGACCCTTCCCCGGTTACGTCGGGAATTGCGCCGCCGCTCCCGGAGCGAGTCGGCCGGCCCGTGATCGTCGCCGGTCCGGGAGACGCCCTCAAGTCGGCGGCCGACGCGGTCTTCGAGAAGGGCTGGACGAGCCGGCTCGCCTTCCTCTCGATCCGGGACCCGCCGGCCGCGGCCGCCGCCCGGTTCCTCGCCCGGACGGACGACCTCTACGGCGCCGAGGGGCTGAGCGTGGAGAGCCGGACGAAGGGGGTCGGGGCGTTCGCGATGACGACCCTGGGTCTCCCCGAAGGAGTGGACGAAGGTCCGGCCCTCGGAGAGTTCCTCGCGGAAGCCCGGGACGGGCTGCGGCGACGCGAGATGAGCGTCGGCCTCTTCCGGACCGCCGGTGCCATCGGCGCCCCGGAGTACCCCGCCGGCGCGGTCGTCGGCGCACCGACCGAGCCCGAGCTCACTACCCGGCCCGACCGCGCGCGGGTGGTCGCGATGCGCCGGGGAATCACGGACGTCGGTCTCCTCGCGGTCGCCCTTGTCCCGACTCCGGTCGTGCGCGACCGCACGGCGTCCGGCTCGCGCTAGATTCTTAGTGGGCTGCCTCGGACCCCGGCCGGTCCGACTTCGCCTCGGCTTCCTGGAAATGTCGTTTGAGGGCCATGTACTCGGAGAACGAGATCTCCCGGCGCGCGCGGACCGCGCCGGCCTGCTTCAGCGAGCCGATCTGGTACTGGCGCAGGAGCTCGGAGACCGGGCGGATCGGCTCCTCGCCCCGTCCGGCCATCGCGGGCACCGCGGCGAGCGGTGTCTCCAACCGGCGCTCGACCGGCGGGGCGGGCGCCTCGGCGGGTGCCGGCGGCGCTCCCAGGTACTCGACGAGACGCGCGTGCTCCCCCGGGGTGAGCTCGCCCTCGCCGAGGAGGAGGTCGACGAGCTCTCGCTGACGGGGGCGGTACGTCTCGATGAGCTCGGTGAGGTCCCGGTCCGGCCGGTTCACCGGAGCGGAAGCGAGCAGGGGACCCACGACCCCGTCCAGGTCGGCCTGAAGGTCGTCGAGCGCCCGGGCCAGCTCGGAATGGTCCGGACCTTTCCCGTCCGGAGAGAGGTCGAAGCGCGCGGAGAGCCGCACGGTACCGCCGCCGGCGCCGTCCGGCCGCAGCGGTCGCTCGACCGAGAGCTCGATTTCGCGACGACGCGCGGGCACGGCGCCCAACGGCCGTGAGCGGAGAAAAGGTACGCCCGCTCGGTGAGAGATGGTCTCGGGTCGACAAAAAGTTACCAGTTTTCACTTGCTATCATACAGTAACTATAAGAAGGGTTGCGGCCCTACGGGTTCGAGGCGACATCCGTGGAGCCCGATCGCGCTCGACACCCGCACCCACCCCATCTCTCCCATCCGACCCATCCCGCTCATCCCGGCGCAACGGACGGCTGCGAGTCGGCCGATGGCCGGCACCTCTGCCCCGTCCTCGCGGCGGTCGGTGTCATCGGCACCGAGTGGCGTCTCGCGATCGTCCACCGCCTGCTCGAGGGCCCGCAGCGGTTCAGCGAGATCCTGAAGTCGAACCCGCGGCTCAACGCGAAGACGCTGAGCGCGACGCTCAAGTTCCTCGAGGGCCAGGGAGTCGTCCAGCGGACGGTCGTCAGCACGCGTCCGTTCTCGGTCGTCTACTCGCTCACGGAGATGGGCCTCGGGCTCGCCCCGGCGGCGCGCGAGCTGCGCGCCTGGGGCGAGCGATGGCTCCTCCCGCGGGCCGCCCAGTCGAGCCGCGCCGCCGCCCAGGCCGCTCGTCGGCCGCCGGCGATCCAGGGAGAGCTCCCGCGGATCGTGATCGCGGAGCCCGAAACCCGCCACGCCCGGTAGGGCCCCGGAACAGCTCCCTCCCGAACCGTTTCACGACCTCCCGTCCGCGGTTCAAATACCGCGGACCGCCATCGATTGTTTGCAACCACCCCCGGAAAGGTCCTTCCAGATCGCCGCAAGGGGACAGCACCGTGTCCCAGGCGTGCGAAGGACCTTTCCAAAACACTTCTTCTCCCCCTTCCTTCTTCGGCCCTCTCAGGACGGTCCTCCGTCGCGCCGATTCGGGATCACCACCAGCCCCCGGGTCCGTTCCTTCGGAGGCATCGCTCACGTTCCACTGAACGGTGCACGGGAATCTCGCCGAGCGCCCACGTCGGAGTACCCGAAATGGCACCGCCCGCCGCCCTCTCCGACGCACTCTTCGCGCGACGATTCCGTCGTCCGCTGGATTCCGTCGAACCCGACGAGCCGTGCTCTCATCCCCGAACCGAGCGCGTCTCCGAGCCCGTGGGCATCGTCGGCCCCCGTGGGCTCCGTACTCTCCCTCGGTTCTAACCGCGCAGGCACCCGCGTCGCCCCGAAGCTCGAGGGGAACTTCGAGGACGCCTCCGAGGAGCGGACGCTCGGCCGGTAGCGTCGGTCGTCCTCTCCCCGGGTAGGTGCGGTTCGGACCTGCGCCCGTTCCCGGCGAACGTGCCGGAGCCCGTCCCTCCCTGCCCTGCGGTGCTCCGGCCGTCGGGCGGGTCCGGGGAGCGACGGTCCCATGCCCTCTCGCCGAGGGCACCTCTCGCGTGCCACCGACTCCGTCTCGCCCGAGACCCGCGGGAGGGGCGGTGGAGTTTTGGAAACCGTGGATGCGGAACGCATCGACTCAACGCCGTCCGAACCCGTTCTCGACGAACAACTCTTTCGCCGCGGCGGCGCGGGGCGAGTCCGAAAGGTCGGCGAACTGCGCCTCCCGATCGCCGGACCGTATCGCCCCCGCGCCCGACTGTTCCGGTACCCCGATGGTCGGCTCCTTTGGCTCGTCCGGCTCTGGGAGGTCGACCGCGCGGTCCCGCGCCTCGTCTCGACCGACGTGCTCCGCGAGTTCGCCCGCGCCAACGGACTGCCGTGGCTCCGTGCGGAGCTGGATGCGCTGGTGGAGCGGGCGACCGCCGGGTCGTCGCGACCGTGAGCGCCGCGATGACCATCGTCCTGGGAGGGTCTCCTTCCCACCTGGTCCAGTGGTACGGGGCGCTCGCTCGACTGCTCGCCTCGGCCGCTCCTCCGGCCGCGGCTCTTCTCGAGAGCGACTCCGACCGGCCGCGACCCCGCCTGACCGTGCGGCCGCACGAGCTGGTCCGGCTCGTCTGCCGCAGTCTTGCCGGATCGACCGTCCGGGTCGACCCAGCCTCGGCTCGTCCCCCCGCGCCGCCATCGCATCTCCGGGAGGGACGGGTCGCGACCCTGGTCCGGGTCGGGACGAACGGGCTTCTTGGACCGGGCGACGACCGACCGGTCGTGGACACGCTCGGGGTCGAGGGGGGCACGGCGGGAAGGACCTGGCTCGGCGTCCAGACGTTCTGGTTCCCGGGCCGGAGTGGAAACCTCTGGCTCGCTCGCCGGTTCTGGTACGCCACGTCGACGAGGGCAGCTCTCGAACGCGGCATCGCTGCGGTAGGAGCGTCGGTCGCCGCCGAGTGGAGCCTCACCTCCGCGGCACCGGCGAGCTTCCGGGAGGTCGGCTTCGGGGCGCGTCGCGACTGGGAGCGAGGCGGGTACCGTACCGTTCCGGGGGACGGGTGGTTCGAGCGACCCCCGGACCTCGCCGCCCGGACCGCGCTCGCGGGAAGCCCCGGGGCCGGATCATCCCGAGAGCTCCCGGTCGAGACCCCCGCCATCGTCCTCGGCGCCTCCGGATCCGGAAAGACGACGTACCTCGCCCGTTGGGCGGCACGTGCGGTGGAACGGGGGGAGGGCGTCTTCGCGCTCGACCTTCACGGAGACCTCGCCCCGGCGACCCTCGCGCGACTCTCCGCCCGGGCCCGACGCGCGGTGGTCGCCGTCGACGCGACCGCGCCGCCGGTCCCCGGGATCGCTGCTCTTGCGTCCGATGGTTCCCGAGACCGCGCGGCGGCGCACCTCGTCGCGGCGCTCAAGCGGCTGAGCCCGGACGGGACCGACCTCTACTGGGGGTTCCGGCTCGAGCGGATCTTCGACACCTTCGTCCGTCTCGCACTCGAAGCGGGAGGGACGTTGACCGACGTCTACGACCTCTTGACCGACCCCGACCGGCGGGACGCGTCGCGCCTCGCGACGAGGTCGAGCGAACTCGCGCGCTTTCTGGACGAGCTCGCTCCGGTCGTCCGGCGGAACCCGGAGTTCCTCTGGTCGGCGGCGACCCGCCTCTCCAAGGTCGTGCTCGTCCCGGCGCTCCGCGACCTTCTCGCTCCGGAGGACGGAGGCCTTCCGGTCGAGCGTCTGCTGACGAGCGGGCGGACGGTCCTCGTGCGGCTGCCGTTCGCGAGCCTGGGACCCGAAGCGGCCGGATTCGCGGCGACGCTCGTGCTGGCGCGCGTCTACCTCGGGGTGGCGGCGACGGCCGAGCGAACGGCTCCCCCGGCGCCGGTCTCGCTCGTCCTCGACGAGGTGCAGGCGCTCTCGCCCCGGCTCGTCACCGAGATCCTCAGCGAGGGAAGGAAGTTCGGCCTTCGGACGATTGTCGCGACGCAGTACCCGGAGCGACTCTCCCGGGAGCTCGAGAGCGCTGCTCGCGGCGCCCTTCGCGGGTTCGTCTCGTTCCGGGTCCCCCCGCCGTCGGCCCGCGAGGTCGGCGCGTGGCTGGGACTCGGCCCCGTCGAGGCGCATTCGCTCCTCCCCCACCTTCCGACCGGCCTCGGGCTCGCCCTCGATTCTTCGGCCGAGGGAGTTCGCCCGACCGCTCCCGAAGAGTCGCTGCCCCCCGTCGATCCGACCGTCTGGGACGAGGTGGTCGTCCAGAGTCGGGCCGAGTTCGAGGTCTGCGAATCTCGGGCGGACGGGCGTGAGGCACGCGACGTCGCCACGGAGCGCTTGCTCCTGGCAACCCTCTCGCAGGTCGAGATGCGGACGCCGCTTCGCCGCGAGGACGCCGTGGGAGCCGCGCTCCGTCTGCCCGGCGTGAGCGTCGAGGCTGCGTTGCTCCACGACCGGCTGGGGCGGCTGCTCGCCGAAGGAACCTTTCTCGAGGAGAGCCGGGAGGGTCTCCGCCTCTCTCCGGCCGGCGAGCGATGGCTCGGACTCACCACGCCGACCGGTGCGACGCGCGAGACGGCCGAGCACCGGGCGCTTCTCATGGCGACGTTCCGACTGTTCGCCCGACGTGGCTACCGGCTCGAGATCGTTCGCCAGGGCCGGTTCGACACCACGCTTCCCGATGCTCGGCTCCGACTGCTGCCGGGTCGCGAGGAGACACCGGTGCCGGCCGACCTTTCGAATGCGGTCGAACGAGCCCGCACGGGCTGGGCATGGAGATTCTTCCGCGGCCGGGACGTGCACGTCGAGGCGGAGGTCTCGGGCGCGCTGCGCGCGGAACGGATCCGCCATGGGGTCCGCAAGGCCCTCCACCGGGGAGCGTTCGTGGTGTTCGTCGTGGGCGACGCGCACCGCGCCCGACGCGTCCGCTCGGTCCTCCGGTCGCTGGGCCTCGGCCCGGACCGAGCGCAGGTCTGGACCCTGGCGGTCAAGGGTGGTGCGCTGCGTCTCTCTCCCCGAACGAACAGGTAAGTGCGAGCGAACGCTCGGAGGGCCGGTGCGCGCGTTCGTGGCGGTCGAGGTGCCACCCCCCTCGGGGGAAGGGGGAGGCCCACCGGCACCGGAACACATCACCCTCCGGTTCCTCGGAGAGATCCCGCGCGAGCGTGCCGGGCCGATCGGAGAGGCGCTCCTGCCGGTCGCGGAGAAGGTGGCGCCGTTCGGCGCGACGCTCGAGGGCGTGGGCGCGTTCCCCTCGGCCGACCGGCCGCGGGTGGTCTGGATGGGGATGGGGGAGGGGGCGGTCGAGCTCACGCGCCTCGCGTCGCTCGTCCGGGAGGCGCTCGTGGGCGAGGGAGTGCCGGACCGACGGGAAACGTTCGCACCGCACCTCACCCTCTTCCGGGTCCGTTCGGGAGCCGACCACCGTCGAGCGGTCGACCTTCTCACCGGAACGATTCCTCCTCCCTCCCCCCGACGGTTCCAGGTCCGCGAGTTCGTCCTCAAGGAGAGCGAGCTCTCCTCCCGGGGAGCGACGCATCGCACGGTCGCGACGTTCCGGCTGAACGGGTCGGCCGTACCGACCGGCTAGGGTCGGCCGGCAGGTGGTCAGCCCGAGTCGGCCGCGGCGTGGTCGGCGACCAGCTTCCGCCACAGGTAGAGGGTCGCGTAGCTGCCCCATCCGGGGTAGTGCCGCTCGGCCCACGCTCGGGCCCGGTCCTCGGACGCCGTGCGGCGCAGCACCCCGAACTCCTCGAGCGCGACCCGGACCCCGAGGTCGCCGGCGACGAAGACGTCGGTCCGCCCGACCCCGCGCAGGAGGCCGTTCTCCGCCGTCCACCGACCGACCCCGGGGAGCGCGTCGAGCCGTTCGACCGCCGTCGGGAGCGGAACGTGCGCCAGCTCCTCCGACGGGAGGGCTCCGTCGGAGACGGTCTTCGCGAGGGCGAGCAGGGAGCGGCACTTCGCTCGGCTCAGCCCCGTCGTGCGAAGACCGGCCCGGCCGAGCGCCCGAACCTCCCCCGGGGTCGGGACGCGCGGGACCTCGACCCCGTCCGCGATGAGAAACGAGCCGGTCCGCTCGAGAAGACGTCCCTTCATCGCGTTCGCGGCGCGCACCGAGACCTGCTGGCCGAGGATCGAGTGGATCAACGCCTCGTAGACGTGGGCGTCGCGGGGGACGCGGAGTCCCCGGAACCTCCGCTCCGTGCCCTGGAGGGTCGGCTCGGCGCGAACGAGCCGATAGAACTCCTCGAGCGGGTGGTCGAGGGAGAAGAGGGCTCGCGCCGCCGAGCGAGCGGTCCGTCCGTCCGCGCCCCACGCCTCGACCCGCCAGCGCCTCCCCCTCGGTTCCACCGAGAGCACCCACGGTCGTTCCGGCGTGCCCCACGCGCGGAGGAGGCGCTCGCCGTCCTCCGCGAAGACGATCGACCGCGAGGAGTACTCGAGCTGCTCCCGCTCGACGGGAAGAGAGGCGAGCGGGGGCGGAGTGATCGTCGTGACCGTCGGAGCGCCCACGTCCGAGCGAAGCGCTCCTCCCTAAGAACCCGCGCTCTCGCCCGGGAGGCAACTCCCGTGTCCCGTCGGAGCGACGAAGCCGTTAAGCGGCTCCGTCCGACTCTCCTCACGTTCCCTCGCCGCGGGGAATCGGGGATCGGTTGTCCGGCGTCCGACGGCGCTTCGGCAGTCGCCGCTCTCGACCCGCGTTCCTCGGGCTCGTGGTCGGAGCGCTGCTCTTCGCACTGCTCGGACCGTCCGGAATCGCGCTCGGCTCTCACGTTCCGGCGGGCATTTCGCGCGGTGCGGAAGCCGCCTCGTCGCTCGTCCTCGTCGGGACCGTGCCCTCCGAGGTCGTCGTAGGGGCTGCGACCGGCCTCACCTGGGAAGCGGTCGACGCGAACGGCTCGCGGGTCGCAAGTTTCGCGGCGGCCTGTGGCCTCACGATCACGGTCGATACGAACGGGTCGAACGCACCGTCCTGGGTGAACGCCTCCGTGTCCGGTCCCCTAGGGCGAGCCGCGAACGGGACGTACTCGATCCCCTCCACCGCCTGGCGGAGCGGAGAGCTTCGGCTTTTCGTCGTCGTCGGCAAGGCGGCCTCCGTGACGGTCGATTTGGTCGGCTCCCTCCTTCCGGCGAACCGAGCGGCGGCCGGGCTCGTCATCCTCCCGGACCTGGACCACCTCGTGCTGTACGACCCCGAGAAGAGCACTTTCAACATCACCGAACGGTGGGACGACACGTTCTGGCACGTGCGCGACCCCTTCGGGGACCCCGTGCCGGGCGCCGTCCTTACGGCCCGCACGCTGTCCTCCTCGGGAACGACCGATTCCCTCGTTCCGGTCGTCCCCCTCGCGAACGGTTCGAGCGGGGCCTGGTTGAACTACTCGTTCCCGAAGAACTCGAGCGGCTCGTGGGAGGTGCTGGACGCCGCCGGGGCGGTCCTCCTCGGCCCGGTCGTCTTCTCTCCGGTCGCCCCGGTCAGTTCGAACGCGTCGGCGGCCGCCGGGATGATCGCTCCCATCTCTCCGGAGCTCCTCGGCGCGATCGTTCTCGTCTTCCTGGGCGGTGTCGGAGGGATCGTCGCTCTCGTCTCGGGGGGAAGCCCGCGAGCGGCCCGCCCTCGTCCCGGCCCGGAGGACGAGCTTCGCCGGCTCGCAGAGGGGCGCGAGACGGTCGTCGAGCTCCTGCGCCGGAAGGGGCCGCTCTCGATCGAGGAGATCGAGGCGTCGTGGGAACCAGCCCCGGCGCCCGCGGCGGTCGCCGACTGGGTCGCCTCGCTCGTCACCGACGGGACGCTCACGGCGACGCTCGGCGAGGGGGGGAAAGCCCGGTTCACGCTGGCCGCGCGACCCGAAGCCGAGCCGCGGGTCACGCTCGACGAGGACGAGCTCGCGCGCGGGATCGCTCGTCGGGATGCGGCCGTCGAGACGGACGAAGAGGGGGACCCGTCGGCCCCCTGATGCCCCCTCGCCGACCGCCCGCCTAGGTGGGGTCCCGGCCGACGAGGTCGTAGTACCGGTACGCCGCCTCCCCGGCGGCGAAGCAGTACTGGAGGGTCGTGAAATCGCGCTTCAGGTCGGCCGCGCCCCGGGCGACGTCGGGCGCCGGGGTCCCCCGGTGGAGGAGCCCGTCGAACAGCTCGGCGATTCGCTCCATCTCCTTCTCGCGCATCCCGACGCGGGTCACCTCGGGGGTCCCGAGACGGAGCCCGCCGGGATGCTTCGGGCTCTTGTCGCCGGGCAAGAGGTTCTTGTTCGAGATGATCCCGACGTCCGCGAGGCGCTTCGCGACCGCCTCCCCCCCGCCCTCCTTCTCGACCCGCACCGCGATCGTGTGCGAGCGGGTGAACCCGAGGTTCGGGGCGAGGACGTCGAACCCCCGGTCGTGGAGCGCCTGGGCGAGCGCGCGCGCGTTCGCGACCGTCTGCCGGGCGTAGTCGCGGCCGAACTCGATGTGCTCGGCGAGGCTGACCGCGAGCGCGGCCATCGCGTGGAGATGGTGATTGCTGGTGACGCCGGGAAAGGCGCCTCCCTGGAGGCGGCGGACGACCTCGGTGTCCTCGGTCGAGGCGAGGACGACCCCGTGCTGCGGGCCGGGGAGCGTCTTGTGGGTCGACGCGCTCATCACCGTGCATCCCTCGTGGAGCGGGTCCTGGAACTCGCCCCCGCCGATGAGGCCGAGCACGTGGGCCGCGTCGTACCAGCCGCGCGCGCCGATCTCGTCCAGGGTCGGGCGGAGCTCCTCGATCGGCATCGGGAAGAGGAAGAGAGAGAGGCCGAACAGGCAGACCTTCGGCCGAACGGCGCGAAGGATCTCGCGCGTGCGCCCGACGTCGATCGTCATCCGCTCGGCGTCCCACGCGTAGTAGACCGGCTTCACGCCGCGGAGGCCGAACGCGCCGAACGACGCGCTCGAGATGTGGGCCCCGTCGGCGAGACGGCTCGTCCCGACCAGGTCCCCGGGCTCGGTCAGCGCTTTCAGGACCGCCATGTTGGCGACGGTGCCCGACGTCGGGCGGACGTCCGCGAACGAGCAGCGGAACAGCCGCTTCGCGAGGGCGAGGCAGACCTCCTCGACCTCGTCGACCTGCTCGTTCCCCTCGTAGTAGCGCTCCCCGGGAAGCCCTTCGGCGTACCGGGAGTGGAAGTCGCTGATCATGAGCTCCTTCGCGTACGGCGAGAGGAGGTTCTCGCTCGCGATGAGCGGGATCGCGTGCTCGAACCGGTTCGAGTGCCGCTTCACCGCGTCGCGGACCCGCACCACGGCCGCGGCCATCTCCCCCGGTGCCGCGGAGACCGACTCCCCCACCCCCCGGCTTCCACTGGAAGACGTTCGGGCCCCCTCTTCGACTGCCATGGACGACCGACCTACCGCTCCCCGAGCGGGTTCGCGGCCCCATCGGCTCGAGGCCATATAGGGAGCGTGCACGTGCCCGCACCACCATGCCGTCCCCGGCGCCTCCGTCCTCCTCTCATCCCTGGCCGGTCTCCCGACACTTCTCCGTCCCGTACCACGATCTCGACGTCCTGAACCATCTCAACCACGCCGCGTACTTTCCCTACATGGAGACGCTCCGCTGCGACTACTACCTCCCGCTCCTCGGCTCTACCGACCCGACGAAGATCGACATCATCATCGCGGAGGCGATGTGCCGCTACCTCGCCCCCGTCGGCTACGGCGCCGAGCTCGTCGGGGAGGTCGCCCCGGCCCGTCCTCTCGGCCGGACGAGCTTCACGCTCCTCTACCGTTTCACGCTCGCCGGCACCTCGACGGTCACGGCCCGGGGGAAGACGGTCAGCGTCGTCTACGACTACGCGACCTCCCAAAAGAAAGAGATCCCGGCCGAGCGAAGGGCCCGGATGGAGCGCGACGCGGTCGACCCGAAGGGCGAAGGTTGGTAGGTCGCCCGGTTCCACTGGAACCAGGGGGGTGGGGGACCCTAGAAGCCCGGGTGCTCGGGGTCGCGCCGGGGCATGGGCGGCGGCCACGGCATCGGCGGGACGAACTCGGGGTCCTCGTGGACGGTCTCGACCCGGTAGAAGACCCCGGACCCCTGGAGCGCCTCGTGGATCTTCGCGATCCGTTCCTGGAACTCATGCTCCGAGTCCCAGTCGAAGACGAGGTCGTGGGGGCCGATGATGAACGAGAGGCCGGCGACCGAACGAAGTCGCTCGGAGAGCTGGAGGGGCGAAGAGCTGTCGGGCGTGAAATAGAGGTCGACGTAGCTGTGCATACGGGTACGGAGAGGTGAGAAGAAAACGCGATGGCCCGCTATTTAAACGAATCCATCATCGAACGGGTGTCGTCCAATCGGTCGGCTGTCGTCCTATCGGTCACTCGGTACGAGAGTCCAACTTCAGTCGCCGGTATCTTCGGAAGTCGAGGCCGAGCCCCTGCATCCGGCTGCGAAGCGCGGACTCATCCACCCGGCCCGCGTTTCGTCGAATGATCGAACGGACGTCTTCGATATCCTTCGCGCTCCCAAACAGGAGCTTGTAGGCGATGGTGTCCTCGACGGTCGAGACCGCTACACCGTGAACCGGGACTCCCCGGAGGACCTGGCTCCGTTCGGACTCGCTGACCGCCATCGTGACGTCGATCCAGAGGTCCCGGCCCTCGGCCGCCCAGACCGTGACGTGCGTACGAGTCCGAAGGCCGTCGGCGAGGTCGAGAGCTGACGTCTCGAGTCCGTGCTTCTTGAGGGACCGAACGAGAACGGGGAACCGCTCCGCGTCGATCAGGAGCAAAACATCCGCGTCTTGGCTCGTTCTCGGAGCGCCCCACACGCTGACGGCGAGGGCCCCCACGAACAAGCACCGGCCACCGGCCTCCTTCACGGCTCGGGCAAATGCGGTGGCTAGCTCAACGAGGTCTCTGATCGTTCCACCGCCCCAGTTTCACGAGGGTCTTCGACAGGGTTCCGAACGCCCGGAGGCTCTCTTCGGCGGACATGGCGCGGACGATCTGGGCATCCCGGTGACGCTTGGCCCTCCTCTCGCGCCGTTGCAGTGCCTTCGGTTCCCCTCGGGGGATCCGCCAGAGCCGTGACTTGCACCGAGGGCACATGGGCGGGGAGCGGCGGCGCATCCGCCAGGTGTGAAGGCACCGCTGGCAGTGACCGTACCGAGCCTTCCGCTTCGTCACAGTCTCCTCGGCCGGACGCGGGAAACTTACTTATCTCTATCGGCGGAACTCTGGCAACTGATCCGTCATCGTATCGACCGGGTCGAGGGTGAAGACACGGCCCCCTCCCCCATCGAGCTCTCTCGCAGGTGCTAGGCCAGCAGGATTGCCGCTCGAGCGAACCGCGCGGAGACCCCGTGTGCCCCTCGGCCCCGTCGCCCCGCCAGCGTCGACGGGTCACGGTAAGGCTGCTCCCGTCAGGACCTGACCCGATGCCCGTGATGGATAGCCGCTAGGGCGCTCCTCCGAGCGCCCGTCGCAACACCCGCGGCCCGGCGGAACAGAGCGTCTACGAGGCTCCACGAGACGCACAGCTCGCCCGAACGTCGCTCCTGCCTGTCACCCCCGCTAAGGACGGTTTCGGTGTGTAAGGGGACGCCCAACCCCCCGGTCTAGCCTAGCGGGCGTACGACGCCGGGGCTCCTACATAGCCCCTTGCCCTCGGGCGGGCGCCCGGTGGTCTCTCAGCGGATGTGCTCGAGGGAGAACGAACCGAGGTTGAACGAGCGCTTCGTGAACGTGTAGCCGACCCACGAGCGCGCCTGGGCCTCCCCGATCCCCTTGACGGCGAGGAGCGTCTTCATCTGCTCGACCTTGAGGTTGATCGAGCCGTCGACCATGTGCTCGAGCGCCTCGAGGTCGCTCTCGGTGTGCATCCCGCTATCGAGCATGTAGTACCCGACCGCCCCGTCGATCTTGCGCCGTCCGACGAACGGCTGGAGGAACCGGAACGTCGCGGTCGTGTCGAGGTAGGCGGTGACGGTCGAGACGGACTCGAAGATGAGGCGGTAGGTCGAGAACGACTCCTTGAGCTCGGTCGCGAACGAGCTCACCGTCTCGCTCAGCTGGTCGAGGACGTTCTTGTCGGTCGGGGAGAGGAACCTCACGCCCGGGCTGGACGGGCTCGCTCCCACGGAGCGGGAGTACATGTCGGCGTAGCGGACCATCCCCTTCTTCTCCGCGTCCGCGAAGCCCGGGAAGAGACCGGCAAGGTCGTCGCGGACCTGTTGGTACGTCTTGTCGGTGACGACCCAGATCGACGGAACGCCGAGGCGCAGCCCTTCCGCGGAGAAGAGCCGGGCGAGGACGTCCTTTCCCGTGTGCGCCGGACCGTTCAGGAGGATCTGCGAGCCGACCGGGAACCCGCCGTAGAGGAGGTCGTCGAGGCGGCGCACGCCGCTCTTCACCTTCNGCTTCCGTGACGGTGGCGACCGCCTCGGTCTGCATCCGGTCCGCCTCGGCCTCCGCGGTGGCGCCGCTCATCCGCTCGAGCTCCTGCACCCGCTGGGAGAGCTGACCCTCGCGGGCCCTCAGCTCGCTCTCTTTCTGCGAGAGCTGGTGACGGAGGTCCTCGAGGCGTCGCGCCTCGTCGCCCGTCGTCGACCCGCCGGGCCCGACCTCCCGCCGCTGTTCTTCGAGCCGTCGCGCCTGGATGTCGAGCGCCTGCCGGCGCGTCTGCAGCTGCTGGTCGTAGGCGGCGAGCTCGCCCTCCTTGAACTCGAGGAGCCCCCGGCGCCGCTCGTTCTCCTCGGCGCTGAGCCGGATCTCCTCGAAGCGGGTCCTCAGCTCGTTCTCGCGCCCGACGAGGTCCTTCTCGAGCTGCTGGACCTCCTGGAGGCGCTTCTTGAGGTCGTCCTCGAGCGGGCCTCGCTCCCGGGTGAGGCTCGACTCGCGGTCCTTCGCCATCTCGGTCTGGCTCGAGAGGCTCCGCACGTCCCCCTCGAGCTGGACGATCCGGCGGCGCAGCTCGGTCTCCCGCTCGATGTACTCGTGCTCGCGTTCCCCGAACTCGTCCCGGAGCTTCTGCTCGAGCTCCCGGGTCGCCTTCTCGACCGCGTCCGCGGCGTTCGCCGGCGCGGGCATCGCGGTCGCCGTCGGAGCTCGCCCCTCGTTCGAGGCGGTCACCTTGTGCCCGTCCACGCCCTCGATCGCGAGAAGGCGGAGCTTGAGCTCCGCGATCTCGTCGTCCTTCGCGCGGACGGCGAGCTCCCGCTCCTTGGCCTCGTGCGAGCGGACGTACTTGATGACGGCGATCGAGCCGCGCTTCACGTGCTCGACCTCGTCCTCGAGCTGCTTGCGCTTCGTCCGCTCGTCAAACAGCTGGCGCTGGAGGTCCTGGACCTCCTGGATCATCGTCGACGGGTCGAACTGGTCGCTCTTCACCCGGTCGAGAAGCCCGGTGAGCCACCGGACGACCGTCTCCTCCCGCTCGAGGACGGGGGCGACCGCCGGGACCTCGACGCCCGCGGGCGCGCTCGGCGCCTCCGCGGGACCCGTGGTCGGCGGGCTCACGAGCGGGGTCGAGCTCGGGACCGGCCGGTCGGCCTCGGAGGAGCGGATCCAGTCCTCCATCGCCCGGTCGTCCCCGTCGACCCACTTCCTGAGGACGTCCGTCGACTCCTTGGGGGCCAGCTGGGGGCGCCGCCGACGCGTCTTGTCGGTGCGCCGGACCGTGCCGGCCCACCGCTCCACGATCCGGTCCGAATCGAGGGGAGCGGGCTCGCCGCTCCGCGCGGCCGGGGCCGGACGGAGCCTCCCGACCTCTTCGGTCGAGAGGCCCAGTTCGGAGAGCTGGTCCGCGGAGAGCTCCCGGACGGCGTCCGCGCTCGCGTGGCCCGCCTTCACGAGCCGCTCGGCGGAGTCGACGCTGATCCCGAGGGCCCGGGCGAGCTCCTCCGCCGGCGTCGGGCTGGCCGGAGGTACGGGAGCGACCGTCTCGGACGAACCATCCATGGCGGGGATTGTAACTAGCCAGCGGGGGGGCTTAAAAGGTCCGGGCGTCAGGAGGCCCGCGGCCGCCGCCGGTGGGGTCGCCCCTCACTCGGATAAATACGGCCGCCTCTCCCCGTCCGCGATGGACCTCGAGGAACGAGTCGACCGGGTCCTGCGCCACACCGAAGAGGTCCTGACGCCGGAGGAGGTCCGCTCTCTCCTCGCCTCGAACGACCATCCCCGGGCGTACATCGGGTTCGAGCCGTCGGGGTCGCTCACGGTGGCGCACCTCATCACGACGCGCAAGATCCTCGACCTCGCGGAGGCGGGGTGTGACGTCACGGTCTTCCTCGCCGACTGGCACGCCTGGATCAATGACAAGCTGGACGGGGACCTCGCGCGGATCGCCGCCGCCGGACGGTACATGCAGGAGACGTTCGAGGCCCTCGGCGCCGACCCGGGTCGGACGCGCTACCGCTGGTCCCACGAGCTCACGGGGTCGTCCGACTACTGGGCGCGCGTCGTGCGGGTCGCCAAGGCGACCAGCCTCGCCCGGACGAAGCGAGCGATGTCGATCATGGGCCGGACCGAGGAAGAGTCCGAGCTCGACACCTCCCGGCTGTTCTACCCGGCGATGCAGGGGGCGGACATCTTCGAGCTTCCCGTCGAGATCGCCTACGGGGGGATGGACCAACGTCGGGCCCACGTCCTCGCGCGGGAGGTCGCCCACCACTACCACTGGCCGGTGCCGACGGCCGTGCACACGCCGCTCCTCTCGTCCCTCACGGGAGGGGGCCGGATGAACCCGACCGACGGGACCGTCGAGCGGAAGATGTCGAAGTCCGACCCTTCGAGCGGGATCCCGATCCCGGCGGAGAAGCCGCTGATCGAGGAGCGGATCCAGGGGGCGTTCTGCCCCGCGAGAGTGGTCGCGGGGAACCCCGTGGTCGAGGCCGTCCGGTTCATCGCCTTCCCCTGGGAAGGGCACCTCACGGTCGAGCGGCCGGCGAAGTACGGCGGCCCGCTCGAGTTCGCCACAGAGACGGAGTTCGACGCGGCTTGGACCGAGGGGAAGCTCCATCCGCAGGACCTGAAGGTCGCGGTGGTCGAGGTCCTCGACCGCCTGGTCGCGCCCGCGCGCCGGCACTTCGCGGCGCACCCCGAGCTTTCGCCGGCGTCGTTCGCGGCCCCGCGAGAACCGACCGCTACCTCTTGAACGGAGTCCCTCTCGTCCGGTCGAGGGTCCGTGCCGACGGTTGCGAAGGTCGTTCCCGCGGAGCTCTCGGGAGCGGGCGGGACGCTCGGGGTCGTCCTCGTCCACGACATCTACGGGCGCGGCCCGTACCTGCGGACGGTCGCGGACGCCCTGCTCTCCGCCGGCGTCCCGAGCGCCTCGGTCGACCTGTTCGGCGGACAGGTTCCGGCCACCGTCGAGGAGGGGATGCGCCTCCGCGAAGCGCTCACGGACGATCACGTGCTCGCCACGCTCGAGGAGGCTCGCGGTTCGCTCCTCTCCCGCCTCACGGGTCCCGCCCGGGTCGGGACCCTCGGCTTCTGCATGGGAGGCGGAGTGGCGCTCCTCGGCGCCTGCCACCGCCCGTTCGACTTCGCGGTCGACTTCTACGGGAGGGTCGCGCGAGCGGACGACGTCGCGGGCCTCCGGGGCCCGGTCCTCCTCCTCCTGGCCTCGGAAGACAAGCGGATCACTCCCTGGGCGTTCGCGGAGCTCCTGCCGGCCATGAACCGCGCGCAGAAGCGCGTCACGGTGGAGCTCTTCCCCGGAGTCCGTCACGCCTTCCACCGCCCCGACGGGCCGACCTACGACGCGCGCGCCGCCGCGGAAGCGTGGCGTCGGACGCTCGCCTTCCTCACCGACCTCGACGGCGGCGCGAGAGGGCCGTCGAAAGCGCAGAGTTAAATATCGCGGCCATTACGAGGCCCCACCCGTGAGCCGAGGACCTCCCGACACCGGGGGTTCCGCTGACGCGAGGAACGAACGATGGCGCGACCGATCTACGTGCGGTTTGAAACCCCGAGCGACCTCGCCGACAAGGCCCTCCAGCTCGTGCAAGTCGCGAGCGAGACCGGAAAGATCCGGGTCGGCACGAACGAAGTGACGAAGTCGAGCGAGCGCTCCGAGGCGAAGCTCGTGATCATGGCCGAGGACGTCGACCCGGTCGAGATCCTCGTCCACGTCCCGATGCTCTGCGAGGAGAAGCGGATCCCGTACCTGTACGTCCCGAAGAAGCAGCGGCTCGGCCAGTCGGCCGGGCTCACGAAGTCCGCGGCGAGCGTCGCGGTCGTCGAGGCCGGCGAGGCGAAGCCCCTCCTCGACGAGCTCGCTGCCGCGTATCCGAACCTGAAGAAGTAGGAGTCGCGAACGGGGTCCGAGTCCGGCGGTCGGAGGAGAGGGGTCGATGGCGGAGGAGAAGGGCTCGCCGGCCGAGGTCGTCGAGCTCGTCGGCCGCACGGGGATGGCCGGGGAAGCGACCCAGGTGAAGGTCCGCGTGCTCGCCGGACGCGACCGCGGCAAGATCATCACCCGCAACGTCGCCGGCCCGATCCGCCTCGGAGACGTGCTGATCCTCCGGGAGACGGCGCGCGAGGCGCGCAAGCTCTCTGTCCGGTAGGGAAGAAGCGAGGCCGTCGATGGTCGTCAAGCGTCAGTGCTCGTTCTGCGCCCGGGAAATCGAACCGGGGACCGGCATGATGTTCGTGAAGCGGGACGGGACCGTCTACCACTTCTGCACCTCCTCGTGCCGGAAGCAGCAGCTCCACCTCCACCGGGTCGGTCACCGGTTCAAGTGGACGCGCGCGCACGAACTGAAGCGCGCCGCGGACCGCTCGACCGCCGCTCAGAAGACTCAGGCGCCCGCCGCCGCGGCCCCCGCCGCGACGAAGGCCGCT
>OCOJ01021273.1_pt1 | contig 25916 bp, 37 predicted proteins | sample 1539251 | NCBI WGS metagenome assembly OCOJ01 (sample SAMN01911457, study PRJEB22624) | soil metagenome | biome: Soil | place: Malaysia | collected 2012-04-30 | depth RA_metagenome m
TTCAGTCCCCTGAGGGCCCCGCCCCTCAGCCTGTCGGTGCTCACCCTCTTGAGGTTCCTGTGGACCACTACCTCGACCGGGTCGGTCTCGACCCCGTCTATCTCCACCGGGAGGTTGGATATGGCCAGCCTGATGTCCTCGTCTGTCACCTTGAACTGGAAGTTGCCGACCTCCCTCTCGTAGATCCTGAGCTCCTCGGCGAACCTGTCTATCTCCTCGCTCCTAGCCTTGTAGTTGGAGAGGCCGAGCTTCTTGGCCGTGATGTCGGCTATCACGAGGGAGAACCCGGCCTCGGTGCCACCCGCAGACCTCATGGGCCCGGCGTACGACACAGAGGCGTAGTCGCTGTTGTCGTCGTTCCGCTTTATCGTGATGTTGTAAATCCCCTCGATCGGGGCCACTGTGACCCCGTCGGTCATCACTGCGAGGCCGGCCCTAATCCCATAGTTCAGAGCCTGAATCTTCTCCATATTGCCGAACTTGCCGAGGGCGATTTCTTGCGAGATCGTGAGGGCTGCCTTCTCCTTGGTCGTGGACTTCAGCAGCTCCCTCAGCCTATCGGTGAGGCCCTCGAACTGGCCCAGCNCCCAGCATCTGGTTCACGCGATCCGCGAGGTCGAAGACGGTTTTGGACTCGACCTGCTCGGTGGGATCGAGACCCCGCGTCCTAGCTTCTCTGGCTAGGTTGTAAGCGCCCTCGTATTGCCTGAGGATGTCGTTGTAGTAGTCGCTCAAGTGATTTGGGAAGGGGGCGAGCGTCTTGACGCGGGTCCATGCATCGCTGGCTGAGAAGGACAACTCGGCCCAGTGGTTCCTGCTTGGTCTTAAGCTCTATCGTCCAATCGGACGTCAGCATGAATCGCGTGGCCATTCGAGACCAAGACCACGACCAGGCCGCAAGGGGGTCGCGTTGTAGGCCAGATACCCCGACAGCGACTGCTGCAACCATCGGAGTTCTTATAGCCCGAAAGAGGCTGGTGCGGAGCAGGAGATCTGGGACTGGCTTTCTGGATAGAGAATCGCTGGCTGGCCTTCGGCTACAGGAACTTCGAGTGCGACGTGTGCCGTTCGAGAATATGGAAGGTGGCATTCGTGCTGGGTTTCGTTGACAACACCAACGGGGGGTTCTGCCCAGGTTGCTCAAGCTTTGTGGATTGACTCTGGGCAATTCCCATAACTGAGAAACGCCTTCATTATGTAAATATCACAAGAAATATCCACAAAAAGTGGAGGCGAGAAGTCCATGAGAGTAGGTATAACCATCACCGGAGTCGTCGTCCTAGTCCTCGGGCTGATACTCTTGGGCGCCGGACGGGCCTACAGCAACCTCACCAGTGAATGGCTGGGCGGAGTCATCTCACTGATCGGATTCGTGACAGGCGTAGTCGGTGCGGGGCTGAAGAAACACTAGTCAGAAAAGGCGTTCGGACGCACGTATCGAAGCCGACGATGTTCTGGCTCAATCGTCCGGAAGAGGAGTGAGTGCCTTCGGTAGTGGATGTGCTATCATTCTACGTGCTCGATTCCCGCGTCAGGTTCAAGCTTAAGCCTGCTTGTAGGAGATGATCTTCCCGTCCCTGTCGTCCACGATCACCTCCTTCTTGTCGGTCGTGGGCCATCCTACTTCGACGACCGCCTTCCAGTTCGACTCTCCCTCGACCGCGACGACGGAAGCGATTCTGATGTTGTCGAAGCCTGCTTCCTCTTTCAGGAACTTCCTTGCTACGGCAATCACGTCGGACACAGACATCCTCAAGGTCGAGCGCCCATACGCATCCGCCTGAGAGAGCCCGTCGCGCCTTCATAAAGCGTTGTTTGGTTTGCACTCGCACCCCTCAAGTGCTGAGACGCCCGATTGGCCACGAGTGGGCGGCGCACCAAGGATGATAGTTGCAAACACGAAGACACAGAGCAGGGTTCATGAAGCTAGGCTTAATTACCTGATTCTGTTTGTTCGGCTATTGACCAGGGTCANTAGGCTTAATTACCTGATTCTGTTTGTTCGGCTATTGGCCAGGGTCAAGGAAGTTCAAGCCCTCAGAGATGGATCTCTGGACCTCGAAGCACGAATCATAACTGCGATTGGGGCGGTGGGTCCTCGAAACATAGCGGAGATAGCGAGGCTGACCGGCGCCCATCAAGAGACCATACGTTACGACGTGAAGACGCGCTTGGCCAGACTCGGCTTCAGATATCACGCCGAGATTGATTGGGACAAGCTCGGGCTTACGCAGCACTGGGCGACGCTGCACTTCTCTCCAAGATACGCTGGGTCGGAGCTGGAGATCTTTGAGGCAATGAACAAGGCTTGCTATCTGACGTATTACACGAAGGTTCTGCCTCAGGGCAAGTACCTGACAATCTTTTCTCTTCCGAGCGGACAGACAAATGAATTCAAGAGTTTCTTGAAGCGCCTGTGCGAACGCGGGATTCTCGCCGACTTCTCGCTTGACGAAGTAGTCCTCAGCAGACACCCTCCGATGAACCCGAAATTCTTCAACTTCCGCTCAGGCAGGTGGGAAGTGGAGTGGGACCGGGTCAGGCGCGAGCCAGCTAGGCCTCTGCCCTTGGAGAAGAAGGTAGGTGTCTCGCTGGCGGACTATTACGACCTTCTGCTGATAAAAGAGCTTCAGAAGGACGCGCGTCAGCAGATCGTAGGAATCGCCCGCAAGCTAAAGCTGAGCGACAAGACCCTCGAGTACCACTACAGGGCACATGTGCTGGGACACCGGCTAATCAGGTCATTCATCGTACGGTGGGCCCAAGACATCGAGAAGAAGCTGAGTCACTCCGTGGCGTTCACAAGGATGACCTTCAAGCGGCTCGAAGAAGGCGAACTCAAGAAGATTCAGGGAGCGATGAGCAAGGTTCCGTTTCTCTGGGCAGAGGACCTGCTTCGCGACGGCACGTACGTCGCTACGCTGTACATCCCTGTTGAAGAGGCGTTGGGGACGCTGAGTTACATCAACGACGAAGTGCCGTACTTGGACACCAAGGTCGAGATAGGCTACCTGAAGCCGCGCGAGTCTTACCTGTACACGATTCCGCACAACATGTACGTCGACGGCAAATGGACGTTCGACGCGCAGAGGATGGAATCGGCCCTAGTCAAGGCCGTAGCCCGAATCTTCGCAAAATAAAATCGGGAGAGGCCGCTAGCTCAGTGGCCTGTCCCGCCGATCCCGTCCAGTGGTCCCAAGAATAGCCCGTGCATCGCAGCCAGCGCCGCAATCGCCGGGAGGGCCACAGAGACGAGCAGGAATCCGATTCGGACCTTGTCGTCGAGGTTCATGTTCGTCGACGTGCAATGACTTTGGTCGCTAGTTCTTCGTTTCCATCAACTAGAATGAATAGTTTCGTGGAGGCACTTGGATGAATGCGGATATCCACGAACCAAAACGGGGGGTTGGCGCGGGCGCGACCGAGGTCAACCATCAGCCCGCAAGGCAGGGCATGCTCGTCGAGGATGATGCTACGCGCTCTTTCGCTGCGTCCTCCGCTTTCTCTTTTCTTTGAGACGCTGACTCGGACTCATCGCAGCCAGGTTTCGCCCCACGACCTCGTTGGTCTTCTCGAATTCCTCGCGCGGGCTGAATTCGACCCATTCTGTTCCAGCGTCTGTTATGGTTGAGTGCCCAGGAGCCATATAGTATGCATCGCCCGCTTTCAGCACCTCCTCGTGGTCGCCGTACTTCACGAGCTTGCGTCCTTTCAGGATCACTCCCCAGTGCGGGCACTGGCACATGCCGTTTGGCAGCCCCTTCAGCAGAGGAGCTAGGTCCAGGGTCTTGTGGCAGACCACCAAGTTCACGTGCATATCTCCCCAGTCGGTTTCCCGAATCGTCAAGTCAGCAACATCAACGGTCTTGGACATATCGTGCTTGGAACCGCGCATGGATCGCTGAATCTCGCGCTTGGTATTAAGGGCCAAAACCACGGAGTACTGTCTGCTACTCGGCGAACCCCGTCCTCGCATGCTTATTATTCGCCCAATCCCGCGTGGAACCAGTTTCGAGCATGCCCGCCGCTTCAGACGAAGCGATGATTGTAGTCAGCCGGCGGATCAAGGCCGGGCGTGAGAAGGAATACAGCGACTGGTTGCGGAGGGTGATAGAGAGCGCGAACAAGTTTCCTGGCTATAGGGGGGTGACCACCCTCGCCCCTCAAGGGTTCGACTCGGACGTCAGATACCTGATATGGAGGTTCGACAACCAGAAGAACCTCGAGAACTGGGAGAAATCCGATGTCAGAAACGAGTTCATCGAGGAGGTCAAGAACTACGCCGAGCAACACTACGAGAAGGCGTCCGGCATGGAGACGTGGTTTTCGCTTCCAGACATGCATAGGGTTGTCGCCCCTCCAAGGTGGAAGATGTTCCTGGTCACGTTGCTTGCGGTGTACGTGGTCAGCCTCGTCGCCCGTTACTCGCTCACACCATTCATCGGGTCTTGGCCGCTCGATGTCACCTCCCTGATCTATGGGGCGATACTGGTTGGCGTGTTGACATATTTCGCGATGCCGTGGCTCAGTCGCTTGCTCCGCAAATGGTTGTACGCAGACCAGACCCGAGTATGAATCGGTTGCTAATCGCGATAATGGGGTAATCGGTGGTTCATGAAGACGCTGCTGTTCGCTCCTCTGGTCTGCTTCCTGCTCGCCCTATCCCTGATGCTAGGCCCACCGAGTCTCGCTTCCAGTCCGACCATGCCAATCAAGCACATCGTCTACATCGTCCAGGAGAACCATTCGTTCGACAACTACTTCGGCACCTACCCTGGAGTCGTCGGCTTCCCGGCCAAGGCGGCGGTTCCCGTGGATCCGAACGCGACAGGCTCAATCGTGGTGCGGCCCTTCCACCTGAACATCGCCCAACCGGTGTCAATCGTTGGGGATGAGCTTCCCCCTGGCGTCTCAGACCCCGACCAGCTCAATGAAAGTCTGCTGGCTGCCAACTCAACGTCCCTTTCCCCATATCACTTCCTCAGCGAGAGCGTAGGTCGCGACCTCAGCCACGCCTGGACGGTCGCGCACATCGACTACGACAATGGGAAGATGGACGGGTTTGTGGCTGGCGAGAGAAGCAACCTGACANATGGGCTACTACGATGGGAGCGACATCCCGAACTACTGGGCCTACGCCGACCGCTACGTTCTCGACGACAACTTCTTCTCGTCGCTGCTGGGGCCCAGCTTCCCCAACCACCTCTACATCGCGTCCGGGTCAAACGGGCCAACCAACTTCAGCGCAAGCTGGGTGTTGAACCACGGGGTGATCAACAATCCTCCGAGCGGTTTCGACTGGCAGGGGGTGGACCTGACGTGGTCCACGCTGGCGCAGCAGCTCTCCCAGGCGAACATCACGTGGACTTGGTATGACGGTGAGGTGCACCCCCTCGCCCCCACCATCTGGAACGTGCTGCCCCTCTTCGACTACTTCCAGAAGAACCCAGCCCAGCTCAGGGGCCACGTGGCCAACACAGCAAAGTTCGTGACTGACGTGCACTCTGGGAACCTTCCGTCTGTCTCTTGGATAATCCCAGGGAGCTGGGTGCCCCCAGACTACCCCGCGGCCTGCAAGGGCGTCGCGCCGTCGGAGCACCCGCCGGCGAGGAGCGACTGCGGCATGGACTACGTGACGTACTTGATCAACCAGGTGATGCAGAGCAAGCTCTGGTCGTCGACCGCCATCATAGTCACTTGGGACGACTACGGCGGCTTCTATGATCAAGTGGCGCCTCCGCAGGTCGACGCCTACGGGGAGGGCTTCAGGGTGCCGACGATCGTGATCTCGCCTTGGTCCAAGCCCCACTATGTGGACAACACCATGTACGAGTTCGCCTCGCTCATCAAGCTCGCAGACTCGGTCTTCGCCATCCAGCCGACGGCCCCACGCGTCGTGAGCGCCAACGACATGATGAACTCTTTCAACTTCGGGCAGGCTCCGCAGCCTCCACTGGTAGAGTCTGAGACTTTCGTCGGTCCCTCGAACTCGACCACTACCACCACGACGTCTAGCACCGTCTCGACGTCCACGACGAGCGAAGCTGGCGCTGCATACGGCGGCTACCTCCTGCCCCTCGCAGTGTCAGTCGTCGGCGGAGCGCTCGTGATTGGTGTGCTCCTGTTGACTAGGGTCAGACACGGCCGCTTTCGGTTTCGCCGCTGTTCCGTCGGCCTATCTGTGAGTGAAAGAATCCAAGTGTTCACTTAGCAATGCGGAACAAGTCCCAAGCGCCTTTCTGGGGCCGTATTGTTCAGCCTCTTTCAAACTTCGAAGATGGTCTTGATTGCGGCGTGCGAGGCAGCCACTTCGAAGGCCTCTTCGCACCTCTCCAACGGGAATCTGTGCGTTATCAACTGCTTGACCTGTATAGCTCGGCGATCGAGGAGCTCTATCGCTTCGTCGAACGGCCCGCACCTCGACCCTTGAATTCGGAGCTCGTCGACTACGACCTTCGTCACATCCAGTTGAGCTGGCAGACCGTGGGTGCTCTTGAGGTGCAAGGTCCCCCTCGGTTTGACCAAGCTCAATGCCTGATTCAGCCCGGTCGGACTTCCGGTCGCTTCGACGACGTTGTCGAACTTCGCTCCGCCCGTTAGTTGCAGGACCCGCTCGGTGTCTTTCGCGTCGAAGGCCCTCGCCCCGAACCGACGCGCCATCTCCAGCTTCTCGCCTTCGTGACCGATGGCCACCAGGAGCCGCGGCTTGCGCAGCTTGAGGACCTGCAGGATTAGCAGGCCCATCCTCCCCGAGCCGACCACGGCGCAAGTTGAATTGGGGTTGATCTGGCTCATCTTTGTGAGCTGGATGCTTGCAGCGAGTGGCTCGATGAACACCGCTTCGTCGTCCGTTACCGAGTCGGGGACAGGGTGGATGTTCTCCGGCGGGGTGGGGACGTACTCCGCGAAGCCTCCGTCACGGTGTATCCCTAGTGCCTCGACCTTCTCGCAGTGAGTCTTCATGCCGCCCCTGCAGAAGCTGCATCGGCCGCAGGCGACATTGATTTCTGTGACCGCCCTCTTCCCGACGAGTCTGGATTGCCCTTTGGGAGCGCTCTTGACCACGCCGAAGATTTCGTGGCCCAAGATAAGCGGAGTCTTCACCTCGTAGTTCCTTGACGCTATAGCCAGGTCTGTGCCGCATATCCCAGCTTTCACCACGGACAGGACGACGTTTCCGTTCTCCCTGGGCTCCGGAACGTCCCTGCAGCTCAGGCTGTCATCGAGGACTACCGCCTTCAACTTCGAGGGCTGGGTTTGCTTCCCGCCTATTTAGTTGACGTATCTTCTGATATCGTGGTCGAGTAGTTGTGTGAAACCAAGCATGGGCGTAATCAGTGAAGGCATTGCCAGTTGCGACTCAGTTCAGTTCGAGTTCGGCTTGGCATTCGCAAGATCGTAGGACAGCCTGAACAGCCCAATCGCCGACTCGATGTCGGCTTGCTTCCTGAATCTGAAGGTGATCCATCCGCTTCGAGGGAGGATGTGGTGCGGCTCGGCCTTTCCCTCCGAGATTAGCCGACTCCTGACCTCCATTGGGAAGACTATGTCGGCCTGGTAATCCCCGTGTATGTGCCCCAGTTCCCTCCTCCCCAGCGTGAACTCGGTCCCTCCGAAGCGGTGCGGGTTGGCGACCACTCCCTCCCACTNTCACGACCTCTTTCACTATCCTTTCGTGGGCGCCGCTCACGGCCAATGGACTCGGCCTTCACCCTCATTGGGCTTGGACAAATTCTCGGGGTTCCTCGGGTGACCACCATATATTTTGATCGAGAACCAGCAGAATCAATCATGGTCGCCGGAGAACAATTCATTCCTGCATTTTTTACCATTCAAGAATATTAACCGCGACGATGCCGATGCCGTCGGTGACGTTGGCTGAAGGTCGTCAATGACATCACTGGGTTGATAGGGGAGACACCGATGGTCAGGATAAACAAGCTCACGGGGCCGAAGGATGCTGAAGTCTACGCGAAGCTCGAGTGGTGCAACATCGGAGGATCGGTCAAGGACAGGCTCGGGCTCTACATCTTCGAGTACGCGGAGAGCGCCGCGAAACTGACGAAGGACAAGGTGATTCTCGAGGCAACGTCGGGAAACACAGGGATAGCACTCGCGATGATCGCCGCTGCCAAGGGCTACAGAATCACACTCGTCATGCCAGAGTCGGTGAGCGTCGAGAGGAGGAAGATAATAACCGCCTACGGCGCTGACCTCATCCTTACCTCGGGAGCGAAGGGAACCGCAGGAGCGATAGAGCACAAGCAGGAACTCCTCAAGGAGAGTCCAGAGAAGTACACCGATCTGGACCAGTTCAAGGACCCGGCGAACATCCTAGGTCACTACCAGACAACGGGGAAGGAGATTCTGGAACAAACGCATGGGAAGCTGGATGTGGTGGTCATGGGCGTGGGGACCGCAGGAACTGGCGTGGGCACCTCCATGCGCATAAAGCAGGAGAAGCCGGAAGTCAAGATTGTGGGCGTAACCCCGAAGCTGGGAGTGAGCATCCAAGGACTGAGGAACCCCGGGGAGCCTTTCCCGACGCAGCTGTTCAGAAGAGAGCATTTCGACGAGATCGTGGAGGTGGGGGCAGAGGAGAGAGAGGAAGGGTTCAGGACGGCGCGAGAGGCAGCCAAGAAGGAAGGCCTGCTCGTCGGAATGAGCGCCGGGTCAATCCTGCACGTAGCACTCGGGAAGGCCAGAGAGCTGGGAAGGGGCAAGACCGTTGTCGCGGTGCTGCCCGATGGAGGCGAGAGATACCTCTCGACCAACCTGTACGAGTAGATGGTTCGGAACCCATAACTTAGCCGCCTACCGGCGTTCTCGCGAAATCGACCTCGTCTCCGTCCTTTAGCTTGGTATCAGGGTCTGGTGGAGTGCCGTTCATGAGAGCCAGCATAAGAACGTAGGTCAGGGCCGGGTGTTTCTTTCTGACCGCCGCCAACAGGTCGCCGTAACGGGAGTCTTGAGGAAGAACGAAATCCTCCTCTTTCACTTCGATTACCTGTGATAGCTGGAGATACCTCGCCTTGACCGTCATTGTCACAGTCACGAAGTGACACCGCCGACGATGGTCGTTATGACCCAATTAGGATTTATCGCACGCTCTGATTTAAGGATGCTAACATCGTACGTCTTGAAGGCACCAAATCGAGGGCTGCGTCCTTCACCGGATTAGTTCGAATTCTACGAGCCAGAGCTCGTCCTTGGCTGCGAACCCCTGCTTGCTCCAGTAAGCTTTGACCTCAGCTGCTGAGCCGGCGCCGTCGCGCTTGGCAAGCTTCTCGTCGATGGCGCCCAGCTTGACCCTGCTCAATCCCGTCACCTTCACCCTGCCGAACTTCTTCGGCGGGTATCCCATCTTGGCGACATCGTACGTTTCCCCGACCTTGACCTTGGCCTTCGGCCACTTGCGGAGCGTGATTGTCTTTTTCTCGGCGAGCACCTGCTCGGCCGACTTCGCCCCGAAGACGATCATCGATGGTCCGGACCAGCAGAGTCTGTTAAGTCTTCGGGCGGCACGCCGAGCGAACCACGAAGCCATAAGAGAAGGACACAGGCGACTCGCCCCATGTCCACTAATCAGAACGCGGCGGAACTGAAGAGGAAGGAGAAGACCGAGTATGAATGGGGAACGCTCTGGCCTGACTATCACAAGGAGAAGATGAACTGGGCTGCCGGCTTCAGAACCAAGGGTGACGTCGACATTCTCNTTCCTTGCTGGGTCGACGGGCAGGGATCCTTTCTCGGATGCGCCGTGCAGGAGTCCTGAAGAAGAACGCTCGGGGAAGGGGAAGGTCGTATCGAGCAGCGCGAGAGAGCAGACACGGCAGTGCTGGACGGATATCAAGAACAATCTTGAGATGATGGGAGCGTCCCTGAAGAACATCGTCATGCTTCGGTACTATGTCAAGAACCGGGAAGAGGTCTTTGACATGCGTGACGAGATGTACAAGTTCTTCAGAGAGTTCGAGCCCGACCTGCTGGAGCACCCTCGGCCCGCGACGTTGCTCAGAGGAGTCGGCTTGGACCTGGCAGACATGAAGGTCGAGATAGAAGCGTGGGCGGTCGTTCCTAGGAAGCACGGTGCCTAGTCATTTCGTGTGACGTTCTGAAAACGGGTGTTCAGACCCACTTCATTCTGTCTCTGGTAACCCGTGCTGCGGGCCCTCTCCTTCATCCTGGGGCTAACGCCTTCTCCGCCGCTGCGTAGCCGCAGGTACATAATCATGAAGCTAGCGTGGACATGCCCCAGCCCGATGTCCGTCTTGAGCCACTTCAGCATCTCCGCGTGCTTGGCGACCACCTTGCCCCTCTTCACGAAGCCCTTCTCGTTTGCCAGCCTCCAGAACTCGTCGGGCGTCTTGCCGGCCTTAGCCTGAATGTTCTCGACGTACGCCTTGAATGTCGGCCTTCCCAAGCTCGGAGTTGCGTCGCTGCAGGATGAATCATGCCTTCCTCGTCGGTGGGGAAGAATTCTTAGCTGATCTAGAAGCGAACAGCGGTTACTCCTTCACATCGAGTCGGGCGTCTTCGCTTCTAGGATACTCTGGGGTTCCGAAGAAGAAGACCATTACCACGTCTTCTAGGCCGTCGTTCTCGACCCCGTGAGGAATGCCCTGAGGTATGTGAATCGAGTCGCCGGCCTTGAAGGGTAGTCTCTCCATTCCAGCGTTTATCTTGCCCGAGCCGCGTATCACGTACGCCAGTTCCTCAGAGTCGAGGTGAACCTTTTGCTTGGTGGCTGTTCCAGGCTTGAACACCGAGAAGCCCATCATCGCCTTGTTGTTCGAGAGCGTCGACCGATCCAGAGTGAGCTTTGAAACGCTTCCGCCGCCCAGCTGGATAGACCGACCTTCCGCGGGGCCGATTATCGCGATTCGCCCCCGACTTGCACTTCTGTTCCTTTCAGTCGGATGGCTGCCGACTGAACCAACCCTCTTGCTTGGTGTATTGGGGACGCCCTTCGTTCCCATTGAATCCCGATTAGTCTCAGACGGGAGTGTTGAAAAACGTTAGTCCGCTTGGTTGGTTATTCGTCTCGAGAGGAAATAGGTTAATTATGCCAGATGAGTGAAACGCCGCAGAATGAGCTCGTTCACCTCGGCAGTCAAGGAAGCCTCGATATGCGTCCAAAGCGGATTTCAGGTGCAGCCGGACGAGACAGTCCTAGTGCTCTCCGACGCCGAGCATTCCCTCGAGGCTCAGGCGCTCGCCGCCGCAGTCAACGTTAGTGGGGGGAAGGTGGCCAACATGGATATCTCTCCAATTGTGCTCGAGGGCCTGTTTGATCCAGGCATCCCAGAGCCGCCGAAACACGTCTCATCTGCGGTAAAGGCGTCCGACATCATAATCATCAAGACGAACATCGACTATGCTCACAGATTCGCCCATACGGATGCTGTCCGGGAAGCCGTAGACAATGGAGCCAAAATCGCGTCGGTTGAAGAGGGACTGGGCACGTGGGGGCTGACTCAAGACGACATCAAGCAGGTGGAAGAGAGGACGGACAGACTGATTGACGTCTTCAAAGGCGCCGACCTGATTCATGTGACCTCGAGCCAAGGAACGGACGTCAGACTCTCGATGAGAGGCAGACCTCCGCTCAGAGTGACGCCAGTCCGGAAGAAGGGGGTGATGATGGGCCCCATGCCACTGTGGGGCGAGGTCGCCTACGCAGCGATAGAGGACTCCGCGACAGGGAGAGTCGTAGCAGACGGCGTCATGAACTTCGTGGCCCCGCTAGGCGTCAAGAACAACATCACAATCGACGTATTCAAAGGGAGAGTGAAGGAGGTTTCTGGGCAAGAAGAAGCCCAAAAGCTGAGGGATGTACTCCAGTCTGCCGATGAAGGGGCGAATGTCGTAGCCGAGTTTGCATTGGGCTCCGGCCACAAAGTCAAGTTCGGGACCCTTTCAGAGAAAGGGAAGCTGGGGACGATTCACTTTGCCATCGGAGACAACCATCACGCCTACCCAGGGGGCAAGAATGTTTCCAAGTGGCACATCGATTTCACTGTCCGTCACCCGACGGTCGAGGTCGATGGTCGCAAGATAATACAGGACGGCGGTTGGATCTTTGCCGACGCGTAGCCAGGCGGTCATACACGTTGCTGCCGTGGATGATAGGTGCCGCTGTCGGAGCCCGTGTCGTGGTGACATAAACCACGCATGATGGGCCGTTCCAATCAGGCAGTCGCCGTGTAGTCTGACCAGAAATCGCTGGCAGTGCTAGAATCCGCTTCCAGGCTGCTTGTCTCGGTTTCTACCTAGTGGGGTTGCCGTGCGCCCATGACCTCCACCCCCTTGGCAGTTCTGAACTCCCTGTCGAAGGTCGCGATTCTGGTGACGCCGTTCTGTGCCATCACCTCCAACGTCGTGCAGTCCGTGAAACTGTACTTCGTTCCCCTCTGACCGCGGAACCTTCTCCAGGCTTCCCGAAACGTCCTCTCGTCAACCCTGAACATCCGAAAGGCCCTCAGCATAGCATCACCGACCGACTTGGCCTTCTGGAGTTCCCCGGTCCTCAGGAACGTGACTGTCGCCGTCTCATCGAAGACGTAATCCGAGATGACAGGAGGACCATAGACCGAGTCGGCAATCTCGCCCATCAGTTCCGCTGCCTCGGTGTGGTTCGAGTCTCCGTCGACGGCGTAAGCCACCAGGAAACTTGAATCGAGGAAAATCATGACTCTTCACCGTAGAGGACCTTGTCTATCTCCTCGCTCCACCTGACACGTTTCCCGGCCCTGACGATGCCCTCGACCTTCAGGAAGTTGCGCGGGTCCGGGCGGTTTCCCTTCCTCTCCTTCTCCCTTACCCAGGAGCTGAGGGCTTCGTTCAGGGCCTGCCCGGTCCTCAACCCCTCCTCCTCGGTCTTCGCCCTGAATCTTCTCCAGACCTCTTCATCGACGTCCCTGACTGTCAGGACTTCCTTGGTCATTGAGTAATACATGTAATACCAAGCATTTAAGCGTCGCGCTTGCGAACCCGCGAGAATCCGGGGCGTCACCGCGGGAGGCCTAGGTTCGATGCTGGACGGCTTTGGAACCAGGCTTGGGTCCAATCACCGCTTCGTAGGGCCTTGCAGCCCACACCTGAATTGCCCCTTGATCTCAAGGTCTGCCAGGTCTGGTGCATTTCGTCCGCAAGGAGCACAGGCTCGTGAAGGAGAAGCAACTTTAAATTCGGCACGGATATGGAAGCGGTGAGCTCTGTGCCCGTCTGGGCGCAGAGTGGACGTAGAGCAGGGGGAGCAAAGGACGTCCCTCCCCTTTGACTCTCGGAATCCTGCGACAATCGAGTTACTGATGCGCCGCCCGTGTATCTGGCTAGATGTGGACCACGCGGTCAAAAGAAAGATATCCCGCCCGCGGCACCTGCCTGCGACTAAGCCAGCTTGGTTGACGCAACCACACTCATGATAGCGACGATGTTGCNTGATAGCGACGATGTTGCCGCATTGATGTGGAAGACAGCCGACGGACGTCGTGTAGGGCGTGCCGCATACAGCTGGGCCGTCATCGGTCGAGACGGTTGGGGCGTCGTCCCTCCGCCCAGGCGGACCGAGTTCACAGCCAGCCACAGACCACCCTAGGGCTCCCAAGGCCCAAGAAGAGCAGCGATTGGGCTTAGTTATAGGATTCGTTTACGTCAGGAGTTGAATCGTTTGTGTATGTACAGCGATTCAATCGCTCTCGGCCCAGTTATGCTCTTCCATCTTCAGCGCCAAAGGCTGTGGGTCCGTGGTGTCCGGAGCACATCGCCGGTGGTCCGGGAGGAGCAAGCAAAGCAAATCGATTCGTGCGTATCAGCACCGTAATTGTGATGTCTTCCGGTTTGGTCACGTTCGGGGGGCATGCGCCAGGCCGCCGATTACGGTAGCTCGGCCAGCTTCCTCCTCAGATCAATCACCAGCTCTAGCGTCCTAGCCTCACTTACGAAGCTCTCGGGCGAGCGCCTGAATACAACCACTGCCCTCGTCTCTAGGCGACCTTCGAGGCCTTCAAGGATTCTGAGTAGCCGCTCCCGATTCTCTCCCATCCCTTCACCACTCTTCGCGCCCACTCGTCGAGGAGCTCCGGATCATTCAGAATTTCCTCAATCTCTGGTTCGTGCCTTCTCGTCTTCCTGGATCCCATCGTGTTTCCTTCTTCTCGGCGCATCTAGATAAGGAATGGCCGCGGTGGATTTAACCGTCACTCCATGAGAGAATCGGTCGGCCACTCACTCGACGGGGTCAGCACCGAGTCTTTCCGTCTCGGCTCGGTAATGGGCTTTCTCTTTCATGTCTTTGTGCTCGAAGAGATAGGTTTGGGCAGCGGCGCATATCGGAGCTGAATGTTGGTCCTTCTGTCTCCTTTGGCTAAGGTCTCATCCACAAGGTCTCCGGCAGGTTCTGGAAATGTTCGTCGCCGGTAAGGACCTTGGCTCTATTCTTCCTCGCGATTGCGAGAACCAGAGCGTCGAAGAGGCTGGGTCTTTTCAGATCCTCTTTCTTCGCTTTCTTCTCGAGTTGAAAGTATGCCCTCGAAGCTCCGACCGCTATCTCGTCGTCAACGTATGCAGGCTCCGATGCCTCCAGGATGGTCGACAGCCTGCTCCGAGTCGTCTCTTCGTCGATTCCCTCCCGAAGGTATTTCCGCGCTATCTCCGCCAGAACGGTGTCTGGCGTAATCACGGTCTCCGCCTGTTCCATGACGCCCCTTGCAAAGTCTCCCCTCGGGGTTCCGGAGAAGAGCTCCACCCACGCGTAGGCGTCAGCTACGATCTTCACCGCGGTCCGTCTCCCTGAATGCCTGGAGCTTGCCCCGGTCGGCCCCGAAGGCTTCCTCGATCAGTTCTTTCCTATGCCTCGACACCAGCATTTGGATGGTCTCGTCGAGGCTCTGCTTGCGGAGCCTGTGCTGGAGCACCGACAGCTTCCTGGCCGTCTCCTTGGAGACCTTGACCGTCGTCGATTCCATTGGTGAGTATACAGTATACTGGTATATTTAAGCCCGCTCTCGTGGGGCAGAGGAGTGGCGCGGCTCTCTCCGGAAGTGAAGGTGCCATCCCTATCTCTGGCCCGGGGTGTTCGCGTGTCGTGGGCCGCCGGATGGATGTTGCGTCTGCTCTTAGGGCCAATCATCGGAGGAATCTTCGGCACAACGGCAGCCAAGGTCTCAAGCCTTCGACTAGGACGCCCGGAAAGGCCCCCGGACTTGCCGTGGCGGGATTAGTCGCATTCTTAGTCTGGTTCCTCCCCCACGATGGCATTGCTGATGCCCGCCCTGATGGGAATGCCAGTGATGGTGGCGGGAGGCTTCGCAGCCCACATTATCTATGGGCTGGTCCCGGGGGAGTGGCGTCTTTCACAATCACAAAGACCACCTCGTCCTTCAAGTGCCCTTCATGCGGGACAACCTTCCTCAGTCAGCAAGAGTTGGTGGAGCGCAAGGCGAAAGTCCACCCGATGCAGAAAGGAGGCGACATGGGATGATCAAGTCCCGGGCCTCCTCACTTTTTTTCGACCCCGGAGCAAGACAATCTATCATGAAAACTATCAGACGCACTGATTGTAACTGCAATCCCCATGATTGCAGGCTGAGCAAGTCCGCGAGAGTATGTCCGGATTGTACGTCAGACGCCTGCTGCTGGCCAACAATCCACGCGAAGGCATAAGCGAATCACGGAATCGGTCGCAGTGCCTTCCCCATCCGTCAATAGACATCGTCGGAGGGTTCAAGACTTGTTGCGTGCAAAAACTGATTTGCCTGGAAAACTTAAATGATTCTCGGGCCTCGCGTAACAGCAGAGGCTTCGTTTTGGAGGAACCGGAACTCGAGCGCCTTGCCGACCGAGCACGTTTTATCCGTACTGAGACCGTTCGCCTGATTCAGATTGCGAAGAGCGGGCACTACACATCAGTCTTCTCTGCAGCAGAAATTCTTTCCGCCCTCTACTATCACACGATGCACCTTTCTTCTGATCCGAAGTGGCCAGGGCGGGATCGCATGATTCTATCGAAGGGACATGTTGCAGTGGGCGTTTATCCGATTCTGGCGGACCTCGGCTACTTTCCCAGGGAGTGGCTCGATACGTACGCTCATGTGGGTTCCCCTCTTGGCGACCATCCAGACATGCTCCGGGTACCTGGTATTGATTTTAGCTCTGGCTCGCTGGGTCATGGACTTTCTATCGGTCTGGGGATGGCACTTGGGCTCAAGCTCAGAAAGTCGGCTGCTAGAGTTTTTGTGTTGATGGGCGACGGAGAGCTGAATGAAGGGCAGATCTGGGAGGCGGCGCAGGCTGCGGCTCACTATCATCTCGGCAACCTGATTGGAATTGTAGACCGGAACGGCATGGAGCTGGATGGTCTGACGGAAGAGGTGATGAGCATCGAGCCTCTGTCGGACAAGTGGCGCGCCTTTGGCTGGGATGTTTACGAATGTGATGGCCATTCTCTTCATGACTTGGTCCGTACTTTTGACAACTTGCCAAGAGATGGCGCTCGTCCACAGCTTGTCATAGCGCATACCGTGAAGGGAAAAGGTCTCAGATTCATGGAGGAGTCCCGAGTTTGGCACCTAGGATATCTTCATGGTGCGGATGCTGATGCCGCGATCAAGGAGCTGTTGGCCCACGGCGACTGATGCAACTCTACACGAGAAAGAATCTTGGCACCTGGGGATGGTGCCGGCGCAAGCACACTCCTTCGTCGCGGGAAGAGTTCTCGCTGACCTGGCCGACGCAGACGAAAGGATCGTCGTCTTGACTGCTGACTTGGGTCACAGCAATCGCACCATAGAGTTTGCTGACCGACATCCAGAGCGATTTTTCAACATGGGAATTGCTGAACACAATATGGTGAGTGCTGCAGCGGGTCTTGCCGCAAGTGGTCTAATCCCGTATGTATCGACTTTTGCCTCTTTCCTCGCATTGGTCTGTTGCGAGCAGATTCGAACCGACCTAGCTTACACGAACTTGCCCGTACGTCTGCTCTCGCATCATTCAGGCATTTCTCTTGGCTACTACGGCACTTCGCACCACGCGACCGAGGACATCGGAATCATGAGATCCATGGCAAATATGAAGATAGTATGTCCGGTCGATGCTTGCAGTCTGGAAAAAGCCCTGCGCCAAACTGTCGAGTCTGAGGGACCAGTGTATATTCGACTCGGACGGGGACGCGACCCCGACGTTTATCGACGTGAGGACAAATGGGAGTTTGGAAAGATTAGTGTGTTGCGCGATGGAAAGGATGCGTTGATATTAGCGAATGGCATCATGGTTTCTGCGGCGCTCGAAGCCGCGAAGATCCTAGAAGCGGAGGGCATTCAACTCAAGGTTGCAGACCTACATACAATCGAACCGATGGATTCACGAGGACTCCTTTCCCTTGTTGAAGGAACTGACAGAGTGTTTGTGGCGGAGGAGCACAACACGCGTGGGGGAGTTGCCACAGCCGTCTCTGACGCCCTCGTGGACGCTGAGTTGAGAAGTCTTCGCCTCATACGGATTGGCTTACCCTCCGATAAGTATGCAATCATCGGGCCGCCCCACCACCTGTACAAGTACTACGGACTAGACGGACCAGGAGTTGCTGAACGAATCAGGAAGGAGTTACGATGAGCAGAGCAGACTGTGGTTCTGATTCAATCAGTCTCCTCGCGTCGTGTCCGGGGCTCCTCAGAGGAGTTTTGGTCCAAGTCGGATTCCCGCTTCACTTCGCGAGGTCGTCAGCCTCCACCTGAACTTCTCCTGAATCTCAGGCTTCGACAGATCTCACCTTGACGCAAAGTTATATCTCGACACCTCCTAACAGAAATCATGGCCGTTGTCACGATTGGCAGTGCGACGGTCAATTGGCCATACGACTCTGGTCCTACCCTTTCAGTTGCAAGCGGTTTCTTTGGCGGCTTTGGGCCGAGGAACGTATGGACTGCCGACAGCGCTATCGCTTTCCAAGTGAATTGCTCGGTTCAAGGTTCGTCACGGACGCCGGCTGCAGGAGTTATGTTCCGTGCAAAATTGTATTGGGCAACGTCATACCCTAGTTCGAGCTCCAGCCTGGGGACTTTGGTCGACGACAAGACCCTCAACGTCGTCGTGAAGCCCGATTTGTTCGGGAACTATCAGGGTAGCGGCACGCTCCCCGTTTCCGCCCTCCTCAACGCGCTGCCAGGGTATGCCCCAGGCGGGGTCTACATATTCTCGGTGGAGGTCACCGCGCAGTCAGGCTTACTTCCCATTCCCGCGGTAGGAGAAGGAGAGCTCGTAAACGTGCTGACCTACCAAGTGGACGTCGAGTCGGCACAGCAGGCGGATACGCCGGCGACAACGCTCACGATTCTCGTTCTCGGCGACTCCATCCTCTGGGGCCAAGGCCTGGCAGAAGAGCACAAGCTACACAGCATCTTGGAGAGTCATCTCCTCACGTCTCCGACGGTCGCGGCTGCGCTGGGAAAGACTCCCATCGTGAAGAAGGTTGTGTTCGCACACTCGGGAGCGCCGCTCGGAACGCTGACCGGAAAATCGGGCGCAATTAGTGCGGGTAACATCACTGCGTCCCCTCCCGGCGCAATCTATCCGAGTAGTTTTCTCAACGCAGAGCTTTCCTTCCCACTCGCGGAGCCGCCGGGCGCAATCAACGCCTCTGTCTTCGACCAGCTATGGAGCTACTTCGCGAGTCAGGAAATCGCACTCACGAACATGGTCGACCCTTCTGTCTCCTTCGTTCTAGTCGATGGTGGAATAAACGATGTAGGGCTCACGAACCTTCTCAACCCATATACCTCCCAGTCACAAATCATCGGCACGACTGACACGGCGTGTGGGACGTGGATGCAGACCCTCCTCGGCCTGTTGCTGGCATTCTTTCCTAATGCCACTATCTTCGTCACGGGTTACTACGACATCGCGACCCGTTTTACCAACCTAAATGGACTTGAATTCGCCATCGCAGGCGTCTGCTTTGCGGCTGCGGGCATCGTTGGCGTCATCGTTGGGAGCATAATGGGATCCATCTCGTTGAGACTGCTACTCTCGAATCTCAATGCGTTCGCAACCGAATCAGCCGCCCAGCTTCAAGCTTCTGTCAACGCGGCCGTCAATACTTTTGGAGGGGCGGGAATGAACGGGACGACTCAGATACCGAGGGTCTACTACATACAGCCGCAGATTGAGCCCGATCAGGCTATCTTCGCTGGCAATAGCAATGGGGACGACAAGAACGGCCCAACTCAGGCACTGCTTTGGGGTTTTGATCCGAGTGTGGCCGATATATCTTCTACGATTGAGTTTTGGATGTCACTAGGGGCCTCTTTAGGTGGATTAAACGGCATGATAGCTGGGTGCTACGCGGGAGTGAAAATTGTCATGAATGAATTGACTCCCGTCGACGAAGTCGAAAGTATGCGCCTCCCGGTTTGCGCGTCCACTTCGGGAGGCCTGTTCTGTCAACTCGCATCGGTGGGCCATCCCAACATCCAGGGCGAGCAGGCCTACGCGACGCCCCTGCTTCAGGTTGTGGACCAGCTCTTCGGGGACCTGTTGGCCCTGGGAGGGTTGGGTTCCCTATGCATGATCGCCACAGCGGCGTTTGGTTCTGCCAGATCTCCCCAGGTCGAGGAGCTGCGGCGAGTCAGAGATAGTTTCCTCCGGAGCTCAAGGCTGGCGAGCGAGTTCTTCTCCGACCTCCTCAGCGAGTACTACGCCTTCAGCCCCACGGTGGCATCTGCGATGAGAGCGTCTCCTCAGTTCAAGGAATCTGTAACCGCGCTCCTCGTGAATCCGTTCCTCAGCTTCCTGGAGATTGTCGGTTCGTGGCTCTCGAATCCGACTGCTCAGCAGTTCGAGGTCGCGATAAGAACGACGCTAGAAAAGTCGCTGCTTGAGCTGGCTGGCCAGGGAATTGGGAAGGGCGAAATCCCTTCATTCGCGAACGAACTCGCGAGGCTTCGCTTACCCACGACAGATACAAGGCGGACGAAGGTGCAGCCCACACCGAACGGCAATGGAGCTGCGATGGTCGTGGACTACATCAACTCTGTGCTGGAGATCAGACTGACAGGGAAAGGCCCTCACCTGCGGGCCGCGCTCTTGGACCCGTTGCAGATGTACGGCGAGGTTCTGATCCATTACGCCAGACAAGAGGATGTGTCCACCATCCGGGAACGTCTGGAAGGGGAACTGGCAGCCTGGCTCGGCGGGATGCCTATACCCAAATCGTTCGTGAAGCTGGGGCGAAACGATGCCAAGCAAGAGCTCGTGGCCCTGTCGCGTGTCCTTTTCACTCAGAGACGGGCGCGGCACCGATTCGGGCAGCGGTTTCTTTCCCTTAAGGAAGAGGTCGGGTACGACCTGCGATCGCTCCTAGCAGACTTGGACTACCTGCCTCCGAACTGAATCACCTCGAATCTCTGACTAGGCTGGTTCGAGTTTTGCGAGTAGCTCCGCCATGGTCTTCCCTACATCCATCCCCGGCTTCTCTAGGTCGAGAGGAATCCGGCCGGGGGGCAGCGGGACGACGGCCTTCATCTTGGTTATCTTGTGGTCAGTAACGGAGTAGGTTGCGACTTCAGCCTTTGCGCTATCGCCCCCTCTGGGGCCAATCGTGCTCATGGACAGAGCGACGTTGCCACTCCTCGTCTGCCTCACGGTGAAGGAGTAGCGTATTTGATTGGCGGTCAGCTTCAACATGTAGATTTCCGTGGAAGGGTCAGACGAGCCCTTGGGCTTTGCAATCAAAAACTCGATTCCATCTACTTCGGCTGAGTCCTGCTCGAAGTCGAGGAAGTCTTTCTTCGGAAGCTCGCCAGCCGATAAAGCATTTTTGTACTTCTCGATGTCACTCTTGCCAAGCTCTGTTACCTTCAAGCCATGTGAAATCACAGGCTATTGCCTATTTATCCTTGAGGTGGTTGATGAGAGATAGAGTTGCTTACACGGTCTTTTGCCTGTAACTGGTTCTAGCTGTCGATAAGAACGGAAGTATTGTCTGATCCGTGATACATTAGTGGATACTTCCCGACCTAGTTTAGATGTCAGACGAGTTAAGGAAGATTAGAGGGATTGTGTCTGTGCCCCTCAAAATGAGAATGGAGGGTTGAGCACGAATAGAATACCTTGTAGCCGCGTTCCTTCAGGGCCGACATGTACTTCGCCGCAGTCTCCTGGTCTTTGACGGCTTTGGCCAATTCGTCTAGTTCGCGAGCCTCCTTGGGGAGGGAATGGAAAGCCATCGATGAGTTGACCCTTCAAGTTCCACGTCCACGATGCAGGCCCTCCTACCTCCTCTCTTGCCTCTCCCAGTATCTCGGTTACAAAAACAGCTGGTTCGACATGGGGACCGACTTCGGCAACCCGCGGCCAGAGCGTGATTGACATTTCGATTTAGCACCAGTCAGTAGATTCCCCACGGACCTATATCCGACATGTCCTGTATCCTCTTCTCGTCCCAACGACTAGTCTGAAGCTCTTCGTCCTGCCCTTCAACGCGTCCACGCCATATCCTCTTGATCAGGGTCACGATTCTCCTGCGAGCCTCGATGTCCTTCGGTGGTACCACCCCGCAAGCCGGTGGAATTCTAGGCGGCGACTATCTCCGAGATGTTATCGGATGAGAACTCTCTCACCATTCGGTTTCCACAACATCTTTGATTCTCCTGTCTGTAGTTATGACAGCCGAGCCCGTCTCTATAGCGAGGGAGGCGACCAAGGAGTCAAAGTAGTCCATGCCCTGTTTCTGTAGTTCCACCGCGTGGTAGATCGACGACACCGAGCTAGGGACCACTTTGTTGGCTGGAATTTCGCTTTCGAGAGCTCTCCACGATGTCTGACGCTCGGAATCGCCATAGCCCCTGAGTTTCATCACTAAGTCTGCCTCTATGAGCAAGACTGCCGGAACCAGTACCACGTCATCTGAGGAAACTCTTCGCAGGTGCTCCACTGCGCGTTCATGAGCCCTGTCTTTCGGATTGAGGAATCCGATTATCGCCACAGTGTCAACGAGTTTCATTCTTAGACTTCATCGACCCAAGGAGGTAGGCGGTTGCTTCATGGTCCTCCTCCTTCCAACCCGAAAGCTTCTTCGCACCAATATCTTGTGCCTGCGCGGTCAAGACCCTGGGGTCAGAGAGCTCGACTCTACCGACTCCGCTTGCCCTGACAACGAGCTTGGTCTTCGTACCTATTCGTGCTTCCTGTCTGATCTTCTTGGGCAGGACAAGTCTACCCTTCTCGTCGATAGACACCGTTTCGCTCATGAATCTCCGAAGGCAGTCCCACTATATAAAATTGGTGGGAGATATTCGAACTGTGTACCACTTTCGTTGTTCGAATGGGATTAGAATGTGCAAGTGACAAGCAATTGACGCTCTGCGGTCGCCGGGATTTGAACCCGGGTAACTAGCCACCGGGGCCCCTTCATTTCTTCTGAATAGTCTGGGCGATCTCGTGAAGTGCAATTTCGTATCTTGGGGTCTGGAGCGGGTTCGCTATGACCAGGATATTGGCACCCGCTGAGGCGGCTTTCCTGGCTTTGTCCGCGGATGTGATACCACCTCCTACAATCAGGATGCCGTCGTAGAATCTCCGCACGAGCTCGATGGTCTGCGATGGTATTGTTTCACCTCTCAGTGCCGCTTTCGCCCTCCTTCTCAGCCAGTTCGCAATTGCAATGCAGTCGTCCTTGGATATTTCGTCGATGAGCTGGCCCGACAGGTTCCACGTCCACGAAACGGGTCTCCCCAGCTCCTCCTCCACTGCCTTCGTTATCGCACCTATGTCGCTAACGCCATAAGACTGAGTGTGCGAGACTATTTTCAACTCGGACTTTCTTGTTTCTTTCTAATCTGGTCCAGCTTTCGCAGGGCGTCGATCATCTCCGCGCATGATTGAAAATCGGCTCCCTGTTTATATCAGGATGCAGCAGCCGTAAGACTCCAATGCAGCCCCAGCCTCCTGCGATGGCTAGCCCTGCCGACGATCGCCGAGCTCTCACGCGGATAACGTGGTACGCGGTGCTGAATCTGGTGGAAGCCCTGGTCGGTCTCGTCGCTGCCGTCGGCGTCTTCAGCTCTTTCGCTGCGGGCGGCCTAGGGTTCTACCCGGGCGCCTCCATCGGTTCCTCCGGCCCGACCGCGCAGCAGCTCCAAGCGATGGCCCAGGGCTTCCAGTACCTGACAGAGCTGATACCCATCGTCCTGATAGTCGGCGCGGTCTCGCTCGTACTCCTCTGGACCGGGTTCAGGGGCCTCCTGAAGGCAGGTGCGCGGTCCCTCTCCTTGCCCTCCAAGCTCACCCTTGTCGCGGTGATAGCCTGCGTCCTGCTTCTCCCCGGCACGCTGCTCGTGTGGACGTCCATAGTCCCCCTGATGGCCTTGGCCGCTCAACAGACCGTCCCGCACGCCGGCGCCGCCTCTTTGGCTGGCCCTCTCATCCTCGGGGTGGTCCTCGTATTGATAGGGGCCGTGCTCGGCTTGACAGGCGCCATCGGCGGAGTCCTCCTTGGCCTGTGGAGGGTCGGCGGTAGGTACGACGAGACGATCCTGAAGGTCGCTGCCATCTTCGGCATCATCCCGTTCCTGAGCATCGTATCGCCCATTCTCGTCATCATCGGAGTCAGCAGCGCCAAGGGGAAGGTCGGGCAGGCCCGACCGGCCGCCCAATGAGCTATGCAAAGGTTAGACTGGACGACGCGCGCTCATTCGCCTCTACTGCTCTGAACTGCAGAACTTCAGTTGTAATTGAGGGTTCTGGAAAGTCTTCGGTTGATGGCGTCATTTAATGGCATTCACTTTCACCATGCTCCCTTCCATCCCAGTACCTGACTCGCACGCAGCTAGAAGGGAACGGGTCGCAGGCTCACGCTTCCACAGGCCAAGCCCGCGGAAAACTATTTAAGGTAAGAAAGTAAGAATTACCACCGAGAAATGGAGAAGGCAGACGTCGTCGTAGTAAGCAGCAAGGGTCAAGTTGTGATACCCCAGAGCATCAGACAGAAGCTTCGAATCGGGACAAAGAGCAAGCTCCTGGTCTATCCGTACGATGATGCGTTGGTCATGAAGAAGCTCGAAATCAAGGACGTGGAAGGGGCACTCGCGGCAATATACAAGCGAATTGCTGCCAGAAGGGCGAGGTACGGCGAACTTAGCCAAGCCGAGATAGACGAAATAGTCCAGAGATACAGGCACGGCAAGAGCTAAGGTCTGCTGATGAGAGTCGTCCTGGATACCAACGTCTTGGTCTCTGCCCTCATTAAGAGCGGGAAACCAAAGCACCTTCTGAAGGCACTACTTGGTCCCACCCACACCATAGTACTCTCGGAACCAATCATAGAAGAGTTCTCGAGAGTAACAGCAGACAAGAAGATTCAAAGATACGCGGACGATCAAGCGGTCGCGGCGTTTCTGGGATTGGTGCTCTCGAAATCCGTCTTCGTCAGACTCAGATCGAGGGTCCGAGTCTTCGGCAACCCAGACGATGATGTATTGAGTACAGCGAAAGAAGGAGATGCGGATTTCATTGTCACTGGAGACAAACACATACTCGAACTGAAAGAGTTCAGGAGAATCAAGATGGTCACAGTCGAGGAAGCGCTCTCAATTGTGGAAAGGAAACGATGAACCGGCGTCACCATTCGCTCGGATTTCTCTCCTGAGATGATGCTCCTCAGGAATTCCTTCCTAAGCTCAGCGCTGGTAGGGTGCGCACAACCCAATCGCTGGTTCTGAGAAATGGCTCTCCAATACTACAGAATTGGTGNACAGAATTGGTGGGAGTCGGCCGGATCTTCACCCACCAGAAATGGCGGGTTCAAAGAGGGCGTCGGTTGACCCGTTCTTTTCTGCATTAACTTCGTCATCGCGCGCATATTGAATACACCAACTAATGCGTGAGGAGCATAAATCCACCACTGGTTGTCAAATGGCTATCGCCGGATTGAATCAGTCAGCCTCTTCTGGGTTAGGAAGGTGGCTTGCGCGATATGGTTCTCTCAGTCGGGGAGCGAAAGGGAAAGATTTGGGTTGTGCGAAGTGGGCGTCCATTTCCACGACAAGGCGAATGAGGCGGCGGCGGAAGTTCTCGAGTTTGACACTCACGCGCAATCGGTGTGTGCTTATATATTCGTCCCACCATGTATGGTGGGAAATAATGACCTCCGTACTCGACGAGAAGAGAAGGGTGATTCTGCCAAGGGACATCGCCGAGGAGCTGGGACTCTCCCAGGGCAGCGAGGTACTCTTCGAGAGGGGCGGAGGCGGCGTCATGATTAGGAAGGCCCGGAAGACGAAGGACAAGTTGCTCGAGGCTATGTCCTGGAACCCGAGGAGGATCAGAAAGGTCCGCCCCATCAAGGAAGCGCAAGTCAAGGAAGTCTGGCGTTGAACGGACTCGACTCCAGTATCGTAATCTTCGCCCTTGACCCGACCACATCAGAACACCCCAAGGCTAGGGACGCCATCCTTGGGCTGCGCGAATGGGCCCTGACCCCGACGGTGGTGCACGAGGTCTATCACTCGCTGGTCTTCAAGCGGGGGATGTCTCCCGGGGACGCCAGGTCGAAGATTCGTGTCCTAGTCAGCGACAGCAGGACGAGCTTCGTCAGCATCACCAGGGCAACTTCGCTCTACTCCCTCGACTTGGCCGCCGAGTTCGGCATGGGAGGAAGAGATTCGCTCATCGTGGGATGTTGCATGCGCAGCGGGGTGGAGTCTATACTCACCCGCGACGGCGACCTCCTGAAGTTTGGCAAGCTGAAATTCAAAGGGCGGCAGGTAGCCTTCAAAGACCCATTGGGGGCGGAGGGGACTCACAGCAGCCGGAGTCCCCTTCGTACGTAGTGGAAAATCAAGGAATCGCAATAAACGCTGGAATCCGGTCCTCTAATTAGACGCTGAGAATCCTACTCCCGGCGTCCGTAGCTGCAG
>OCOJ01033666.1_pt4 | contig 25905 bp, 25 predicted proteins | sample 1539251 | NCBI WGS metagenome assembly OCOJ01 (sample SAMN01911457, study PRJEB22624) | soil metagenome | biome: Soil | place: Malaysia | collected 2012-04-30 | depth RA_metagenome m
GGCCCAGGCAGCCGCGGCGGGAACCACCGGCCCGAACAGCACCTGAATCATCCCCAGAAATGCGTGGTAGCCACGGATGGCGCCCAGCTTGTAGCTGTCGCCGTTCGTTTCCGGACACAGCTCCACCAGCCGGCGGAGCCGCAGGAACTCTTCCCCGCTGACCCCCTTGCCCTCGATCCCGGCAGCTTCACGCACCGAGTCGGACAGGTCCACCCGGCGTCCGGCAGCCACTTGCAGCCGGCAATAGGAGACGAAGAACTGCAANGAGCAGGGCGAGCGAAACAACGAGAATGAAGCATGCCAACATCATCGCGCGTGTGTCGCGGCCAGCCGTGCAGTGGCAAGCCGTGCCTCCTCCGGAACCCTCCACAGCGTGCAGGCCCAGGCCAGCGGCAACCAGGTGCCCACCAGCGGTGGCAGAATCGACCGCGCCAGCTCCAGACCCGGGAACAGGTTGCGCAGCGCGTAGGTGGCTGAATAGGCGCTGAAATAAATCCCCAGCGCCAGGACCAACTGGATCACCCGGGTGCGCGTCTCACGCAGCTTCATCACCGCGCCCCACAAAACGTAGATGAGCACCAGTCCCACAAAGTACAGGTTCTGCGATAGCTCAATCACGAACCGCCCGGTCAGGTGGTCCTGGCTGTGCCGCACGATCAGGAAACTCACCACCGCGGTCCCCGAGAGCAGCATCAGCGAAGCTCCGCGCATGTACTTGCTGGCTTCCATCTGCACAAACACATGCTGGTAGAGACCGAAAACACTGAAATACAGGAGAATCGTCAGCAGCGTGTCGCCGTAATAATAAAAATAGCGATACGTCAGGGAATACAGCCCATCGTGCGTGACAAAATAGAACGTCCCCACGGTAAACACTGCATCGGCCAGCATATACAGGTTGAGAGCCAGGTAGCGGAGGAACTGCCGGCGGGCGATGGAAAACACCACAACAAACACTTCAAGGGCAAAGCTCAAGATCCAGATGAAGTAATCCAGCGGCCCGAGCATTGCTTTGGTGCCGGGCCTGGCCTGCTATCGAGACGCCAACGGATCGCTATCGCGACCAGGGCGTCGGGGGGACTGGGGCGCCGCTGTTAGCGGTATGCCAGGGTGTTGGCGGTACCGGGGCGCCGCTGTTCGCCATCAACCAAGGTGTCGGCGGAACCGGGGCCCCACTGTTCGCCATCGTCGTTCCGGCTTGAACCGCGAATTGCTTTACCGCCATCGCGGCGATAAGCACTAGGAGAACTAAAACCGCTATCTTCGTCCACTTGAGCATACTGGGTCTCCAGGGCGCATGTGCGCCTGGAGCCAGAATATGCCCAAACGGTTAGTCCTAGTACTTCGAAACGACTGTGTGTCTAAACGGTCAACACCCCTCCCTTGAGCAGTGCCAGGCTGACTACCTCCTTTACACGGGGGGTATTCTGCCTATGGCGCCGGCTCAGGTCAACAGTACGACTGTACTATCGGCCGGCCCGTCCAGGGCTTTAGCTCCGGTGCGCCATGCGGCTCACGACTGGCAAGACCGGCCCCGGGATGGCCCCGGCCGGCCCCCGCGTCTGGACCAATCTCAAGTCAGGGCCGAGTCCTTGCCCGCCACTGACCCCCGGGCTTCCAACCCTATTCGCTTCGCCCGCCTACAGCCGCCCAGCTCGCGCAGCTTGACACTTCTGCGCTGCCCTCCCTAACATGAATCGCAGCGTGCCGGCGTAGCTCAGTGGTAGAGCGAGGGTCTCATAATCCCTAGGCCGTGGGTTCGATTCCCCCCGCCGNGCACCAGTCTGTATTCATCCTCAAACCGCTGGCCGCCCCGAACAGTTAAAGGTATCGTCTCCCCGCCCAAAGCACATGGCCGGGCAGGATGAACGCGCTCGCCCATCCCCAGGTAATCGTCAACCCCTCGGCCGGCCGCGGCCGCGCTGTGGGGCTGCGCGGAGAGGTCGAATCCTACTGGCGGCAGCAGGGCGTCCTTGCGGACTTCTGTATGGCCACGTCCCAGGAAGAGGTACGCTCCCGGGCGCGCGGCGCGGCCAACGCGGGTTATTCCTCCGTCGTGGTGCTGGGCGGCGACGGCACAGTCCACGAAGTCATCAACGCGCTGGCAGGCATTGCCATGCCTTTGGGAATCCTGCCTGCGGGCGGCGGGAATGACCTCGCCCGCGCGCTCGCCCTGCCTCTGGACACCCTGGAAGCGGCGCACGCCTTGCTGACTGCCTCAACGCGCCGCATTGATCTTCTCCGCCTCAGCGCCGACGGCGGGCCTGCCTGCGCAGGCAGGCGCGAATGCCTTTACGCAGGAGCCGGAGGCGCTGGGATAGATGCGGAGGCGGCCCGGCTGGCGAACACGCGGTTCCGCCGCGTGCCCGGCGTTGCCCGGTACGTCGCCGCGGCCGTGGCCGCATTTCGCGAAGGGCACCCGCTCGAACTGCAACTGGTGGCAGACGGAAAGACTCGCCACTTCACCGCGCACTTGGTGGCCGTGGCCAACACCCCCAGCTACGGAAGCGGCATCTGCATCGCGCCCCAGGCCCAGATCGACGACGGATGGATGGATCTCGCCATCGTCGCCCCGCTCCGCTGGACACAGGTGCTCGACGGCCTCCTGCTGGCTCTTCGCTCCGGCGATATCCGCTGGCCGGAGATGCGCCGCATGCGTGCGNCGCAAGCTGCGGCTGGAAACCGATCGCCCCGTCCTCTTTCACGGCGACGGCGAAGTGCTCGGAGAGACGCCGGTCGAAATCGAGGTGCTTCCGCGCGCGCTGGAGGTTCTGGTCCCGCGGTGAGGGGAAAGGGAAGCAGGGGGCCGCGCGCGGCCCGTAGATAACGGGCAGACTACTTCTTGTGGACGATGGTCAGATTCAGGTACACGTCTTTACGGCCGTCCAGGGCTGACAGCCGGCGCGTGGCGGACGAGTCCTGTTTGAATTCCGCGTGGATTTCGTAGTCGGTGTTCGGGTCCAGCCCGCTGAAGCGATAATTCCCGTCATCATCCGAAAACGACGTCTTCACCGACTTGTTCTGCAGGTTCTTCAGGAACACGATGGCGCCGGAAATGGGTTTCTCCCCTTTATCCAGCACCTGGCCGTGCACGGTCTTGAGAAGTGGTTCCTTCTTCTTGTCCTGGGCCGCGCCGGGCGCGACCGCCCCGAGCACGAAAACCATCAGCAGACCGGCCAGGAAAATCGCACGGACAGGACCCGGAAAACGCTCGGCAGGCTTTTCGCAGCGCATACAAAAGATTCGATGGCAGAGGAACTGCGGAGGATGCAAGAGTTTGGGGAAGGTCCTGGCAGAGTCAGTTCTCCTCTTCTTCCTCCTCTTCCTCTTCTTCCTCGCCTTCCTCTTCCTCCAAATCCTCCGCGTCTCCGTTGGACGATTCCTCTTCCTCTTCGGAGAGCACATTCACCTGCACTGGAGACACGGCCACGACCTCCAGCTCCACTTCGCATTCCGGACAGCTCAGGATCTCGCCCTCTTCGACCTCGTCCTCTTCCAGATCCAGAACGCCGCCGCACTGGGGACACCTGACCACGAGAAACCTCCTGCCGCGAACTCCGGCATAAACGATGCCGTATTATATACCCCGGTTGTCAAGTGGGTTGCCCCGCTGGGGCTGGCCCGGCACCTTTCGACGATGGCTACTTCTCGAGAATATCCGGAACGCCCTGTGGTGGGCGTGGGCGGCGTGGTGATCGAGCAGGGACGCACGCTGCTCATCCGCCGCGGCGCCGAACCGCTCAAAGGCCAGTGGTCCATCCCCGGCGGAACGCTCGAGCTGGGAGAAACGCTCGAAGAGGGGACGCGCCGCGAACTGGAAGAGGAGACCGGCCTGCGCGTGCGCGTGCTGGAATTGATCGAAGTGTTTGAACGAATTTTCCGCGACCCGGGCGCGGAGGGCGCGCGTCCCCGCTACCACTTTGTGATCACGGATTACCTCTGCGAACGGATTTCCGGGGAAGCACGCGCCGGCGGCGACGTGACCGACGTGGCCTGGGTGGCCGAAGCCGATCTTGGGGCCTACCACCTGACGCCGACCGCCACCCGCGTCCTGAAAAAAGCCTTCGTCATGGCCAATAGCCGCCAGCCTCGACCGTAGCCCTCCGCGTCCTGCACTCCGCAGAATCATCCCGCCTTCTTTTTCCGCCGCGGATACCGCCCGCACAGCCAATTCCAGCGGATCGTGAACAGTTCCACCAGCATCAGCAGGCTGTCCCGGTAGACGTTTACCTTGGTATGCGGGTCGTGGGCCCAACGCACGGGAATTTCCACCGCGCGCAGGCCGTGATGGCGCGCCAGATAGAGCAGCTCGGGATCGAAGCCGAACCGTTCGATCCGCTGCTGCTCGAACAGGATGCGCGCGCGCTCCATCCGGAAGGCTTTGAACCCGCATTGCGTATCCACGAACGGAATCCACAGAACCGCCTGCACGATTTTGTTGAACACGATGCCGGCGAGTTCCCGCCAGCGCGACTGGTGCACCGAAATCAGGCTGCGGTCGAGCGCGCGCGAGCCGAAGGCCACGTCCGCGCTTTCGAGCGCGGTCAGAAGTTTGTCCGCCTCTTCAATGGGCGCGGAAAGGTCCGCATCCGTGAACAGCCCCACGCGTCCGCGCGCCTCAAGCATGCCGTGGCGCACGCTGTAGCCTTTGCCGAAGTTCCGGCCATTGCTTAGCAAACGAACGCAAGCCATGGAACTTCTGCAAGTCTCCACCACGCACGCCGTCCCGTCCGTCGAGCCGTCGTCCACCACCAGAATCTCCGCCGTGATCCCTTTCGCAGCGAGCCACGCCGCGATTTTTTCGAGCGTGGGCGGCAGGCGCCGCTCCTCGTTGTACGCGGGGATCACGATGGACAGAGCCGGCTGCCCCGCGTTCATGGCGGGCCGCCTTCCCGCTGACCGTGCCGCCCGAGCAGGGGAACGAACCGGCAATAGTGCAGCACCTCGCGGCTGTAGCTCGTTCCCGCGCGCCGGAACCGCAGCAGTTCCTGCCCGTCCTCCGGCCCCACGGGGATCAGCAGGCGGCCTCCTTCGGCGAGCTGGTCGAGGAGCGGTTGCGGCACAGATCGCGCCGCGGCGGAGACCACGATGCCATCGTAAGGCGCCATCTCCGGGTAGCCGCCCGAAGCGTCTCCCACAAGCACCCGCACATTCGCGAATCCCATCTGCGCCAGGCGCGCCGCAGCCGATTCCGCGAGGCTGGGCTCGAGTTCCAGCGCGATCACCTCTTTCGCCAGCCGCCCGAGGATCGCCGCCTGGTAACCCGAACCGGCCCCGACTTCCAGGACGCGCTCCGTTCCGGTGAGTTCCAGCGCTTCCGTCATAGCCGCGACCATGTACGGCTGCGAAATCGTCTGCCCGTGTCCGATGGCCAGCGGTTCGTCGGAATACGCGCTCGCCGCAAGCTCCGGCGGAACGAAAAGATGGCGAGGAACTTCATTCATCGCAGCTAAAATGCGCTGGTCGCGGATGCCGCGCGCGCGCAGTTGCTGCTCCACCATCGCGCGCCGCTGCGAGACAAACAAGTCGGAGTCCGTCATTTGAATCAGACCGCGGCGGGATGGCGCTCCCAGGCGCGCGTGGCGAGAATTTCGGAAATTGCATTGAGGGCCATATCGAGCTCGTCCTCCCGGTTGTAGAAGTGCGGCGACATGCGCACGCCGGCCTTCGGGCGGTAATCCACCAGGATGTTGCGCGCCACCAGCGCCTTCGCCACTTCTTCCGCGTGCGGGCAATCAATCGAGACGGTCCCGGCGCGCATCGCGGGATCGAGCGGCGTATTCACGCGCCAGCCGCGCGCCTTCGCGCCGTCGATCAGGTGCGCCGTCATGGCCACGGATTTCCGCCGGATGTTTTCCACGCCAGCCGCGGCGATGATCTCGAGGCCCGGGCCCGCGGCGTAGAGCGCGGGAATCTGCGTAGTCCCGGTAAGAAAACGAAATCCTGAATCCGTCCGTTCGATGGGATGAGGGTCGAAAGAAAATGGAGATTTGTGCGCGAACCAGCCAGTAATCGCCGGCTCGAGTTTCGGCGCCAGGTCCGGACGCACGTAGAGATAGCCCACGCCTGGCCCGCCGCACAACCACTTCAGCACGCCACCAACGGCAAAATCCACACCGAGCGCGGTCACGTCCACCGGCAGCGTTCCCGCAGCCTGGAAAACGTCCAGCACCACGTGCGCGCCTACGCGATGCGCCTTCTCGATGATGGCGCGCGCGTCCACGATCGCAGCGCTGCGGAAGAGGACGAGAGAAATGGGTATAAGTAGCGTCCGCTCGTCAATCGCGTCGAGAATGCGTTCCATCGGCGCGTGGATGCCGTCGTCGCTCGGCACCACCGCCACGTCCGCGCCGCGGCGACGCTGCTCGAGATAGAAATAGAGGATGGAGGGAAATTCCAGGTCCACCATCACGACCTTGTTGCGCGGCTTCGCGAAATCGAAGCAGGAGGTGACGGAAGCTTGTGTGAGCGTCACGTTCTGATGGACGGACACGCTGCCTGCGGGCCCCCCGATGATGTGTCCGATCTGGTCGCCCACTTCTCCGGCCAGCGTCCACCACTCTTCTTCCCAGGCGCGCACACCGCGAACGGCCCAGGCTTCCGTGTAGGCAGCCATGCGCTCGCGCACGGCGCGCGGCATCGCGCCCAGCGAGTTGCTGATCAGATAGGTGGACGTCTCCAGGATCGGAAATTCTTTTCGCCAGCGGATTAGCTCATCCATGCAAGGTTCTCCAGTCGGTTTCCTGGATGCAAAGTATCACGGGCAGTGACGAGTGGCGAGCCTGGGGCGGAGTAAGAGGTCACGGCTGGTCGCCCTCCGGGCTACTGCTCGGATCGATTTGCACCGTTCGTGGGGATTTTCCCTTCCTAATTTCGGTCCATAGGTTGGTTCTTGGGACTGCTTCGGTCGTCCCGAGCTGCTTGGAATAATCGGGTCTCGGCACGTTCGAGACGAACTGATAGTAGATGGGCGCGCCGCCTTCGGGGGTGGACTCGATGCGGAGAAGGGGAAGCGTTTGGATGGCGAGCTGGGAGAGGTAGCCGAGGATGGCGGCTCTTCGAGAATCCACGCGGCCGGCAGTGGCCTCCACGGTGAGGCTGTAGATGAAGGCGTTGACGTTGGTAGGCGAGCGAAAGTCCGGAGGAAGCTGAGCCGCGAGGTGCGGCAGGCCGTTCTCGGTGGTGAGGCGGCGGGAGCGGGGCTGATAGCGCTTTTTGGGTGTCTCGTGGGTCATGTGCGGTTCACCTTTCTGTGGCATTAAGGTCTTTGATTTCAAGCACTTGATAAAGATACGGAGCTACAACACGATTGCTTGTGAAGAGTAATATCGCCCCTTCCCTCGGGACAGGCTGAAGCTCCGACCCCCTAAAGACATTTATGGGACAGGTTCCAGTGACTGCCTTCAATCTTTTTTGACGATGGCCTGTCCGAAGGCGATCAGGTTTCCATCCGGGGCGAGCACGAGCAACTCGCGCTGGCCGTAGGGCTGGTTCACCGGGCCAAAGACGTCGCCTTTGGGGAGAGTGTCGAGCTTGGGCTTGAGTTCGGCGTAGAGCTGATCGACGTCGCGAACGTCAATGTAATAGGCGAAGCGGCGATTGCCGGGCGGAGCGCCGTCGGGGCCATGCTGCTCGAGGATGCGGAAAGCCACCGTCTCGCGATGCACATACGCGTAGCTGGAGCAATCGCGATGGGGCACCTCGAACCCTAGAATGCCTGTGAAGAATGCGAGCGCGCTCTCGATGTCCTGCACATGCATGAAGGGCGTGACCTGGATGAAGTTGGACATGGGTGGTCTCCGGAGCGTGAGACTAGCAGGGGATTTGGAGAACCGAAACTCGAAACTCGAAAATCGGGGGATAGGGGAAACAGAAAGCCCATCGACTCCGCTCCCTTCACCAAAACTGTCAGGGCAAGCAGGGTGAGCGTCGTGGCCGGGCCCGTCCGACTCGCAGACTCGCTCCCATCGAATCCGCTCAGGACAAGCCGGCGCGACAACGGGAAAGGACCTCAGGTCAACCGTTGTGCGGCCAAGGAGGCCGCGCAACGGTGGGACCTGAGCTACAGGGGGTCGGGCCGTGACGCGGCCGAAGAGGGCACCCGGCCCGGGCTCGAAACTCGAAATTCGAATCACGAAGTTTGCTGACGAAAATCGGCAGGATAGGGGAAACTGAAGGCCGGCGCGGGACGCCGGCGCTACAACTCATAGCCACGGTGCTTTGAGCCCTAGATTGCGCAGCTTAGCTTCCAGTTCTGCGCGTTCCTGATCCGGGGCTAGGCCTCCCCCTTTCCCCATTTTGAGCATGCCATTGGCTACGGCAATGGCCCGTGCGCGTTCGGGCGATCCGGCGATGAGGGCGGCCGCAACTTCGCGCTCAATGCGTGACAGATGCAAACCATCCCGTTCGAGATCCAGGAAGGCGTCCCAAACGAGCGGCACCCACTTGGAGACTACTTGTTCCCCGATGACGACGGCGTATTTGGCCATCTCCACCTGCGCCGAAGGGTCCAGATGCGATTTGAGGAAGCGGAGCAAATTGTGGAGGTCAGTTCTCCAATATGCCTCTGTGTACGTGGAAAGCGGCAAGTCGTTTCGCGCTGGCTCTTTCGCCACTTCCCTGGCCAGCCGTTCCTCGAATACTTTCCGGTCGATCACTTGAGTTTCCGCCTCGGAGGAGAAGAGATCCTCTCGCTCGCTCCCGGGGAGCACACCCTCGCTTTCTTGCCTGGTCTCCATTGGCTGCGACCGCCCTTCCTTCGGCTCGGTCCTCTGAGCGGCATCGGCAGCCGGGGAATCCGGCGCCAAAAATTCGTTCAGACGCGCCGTACCGTGCCGGGTCCATTGGCTCCAAACGTCCGCAGGCGCTCTTATGTGAAATCTGATTTCGCAGGTCTCAAACGGAGCGGCGTGCAAGTGGCGCATGAGGTAGCGCATCAACTCGCGGTCGTCTTGAACCTGCTCGGCGTCCAAGCCAGGGGACGAGCGCGCCGCTTGGACCACGGTCGCGTCATCTCCGCAGTAATCGAGCACGCAAACGAAGCCGTCGTCGAGTACCCGCAGGGGCGTTCCGAGGAGATCATCGAGGGCCTTGACGTTGGGACGGATCGAGCGATCTGGTCCTGGGACCTTGTCCTGGGCCTCTTTTCGAGTTGGGGCCGTACCCATTGGCTGGATTATACGCCGAGGAAATGATGACAACTGTGAAGGGGGGCGGGAGAAGGACGAGTGACCCGTTTGACTCGAAGACTCGCTCCCTTCGACTTCGCTCAGGGCAGGCAGGGTGAGCATCCTGGTCGGATGCTGAGAAAGGACCTCAGGTCAACCGTTGTGCGGTCAAGGACGCCGCACAACGGTGGGACCTGAGCTACAGGGGGGAGACGGCGGGCAGGCACGCGGCACAAGCGGGAGAGTGCGATCCCTCACCGATGAACCCGGTTCCCTTCACAAATGCTTCAGGGCAGGCGGGATGACGCATCCTTAACGGATGCGTCATTTGAAATATTTGTGGAGGATGAAGTCAACGCCGTAGGTGTCGTTTTCGTCGCGGAGGGCGCGAATGGTGAGCTTGCGGCTGACGTTGTACTCGAACTGGATAACCTGGCGCTGCGTCGAGGTGACGTCGGTAACGTAAGTGATGGTCAGATCGCGGGAGACGCGCTGCTGCACGGTAATTCGCGCGGTGGTGTTCTGCGTGGTGCCCACGCCGGTGAGCCCGGGGTCCACGCGGAAGCGGCTGACGCCGAACAGTTTTTCGACGCGGCCGCCGACCTGGCTGGAGACGGCTTCACCGAGAAGCGCCTGGGCGCCCGGGTCGCCGAGAGCGCTGGTGGTGGTGCCGGTGCGGATGTCGGTGGCTTCGCTGGTGCGACCGAGGGCGAGCAGGGAAATTACATCGGTCGGTGGCAAAGGCGGGTCGGAGCGGTAGCTGAGATGGAGCCGGCTGCCAGGGCCGGAAAGCTGGATGGTCACTTCGTACTGCTCAATCGTGGTGGTGGCTTCCAGATCGAAGGCGGGATCGAGGCGGAAGGGATTCGAGAAATTGATGTCGCCGCGGGTGAGGCGGAAATGGTTGCCGCGGAAATCGAATTCGCCGGCGAGCAGATGCACGTGGCCGAGGATTACGGGCCGGTCGGCGGTGCCGCGGATGCGGAGTTGAGCCTCGCTGGCGAAGCGCGCGCCCTGCCACTGCACCTGGGCGTCGGGGCTGGAACTGCCTTCGACGTCGAGCTGGAGATTGCGCAGATATTCTGAAGTGCCTGCGGAGACCGCGGCCTGGGCCTTCGCGCCCATCAGGCCGCTGAGGTCGAGACCTTCGGTGAGCAGCAAGCGTTCGACGGTAAGACGGCCGGTGAGCGAGCCGTCGGTGGTGCCGCCCTGGAGGCGCAGGTTGCCGCGCATCAGCCAGCTCATCCCTTCCGGATAGCGGACGCGGATATTACGGCCGAGCGCGGACACGTCGTAATGTAACGGCCCTTCCCCGTAGCTGACGCTGCCGGTGAGCTCCACCTGGCCGCCGCCGACGCTGGCGCGCACGTTGTCGAAGGTGAGGCGGTTGATGTCGAACAGGACATCGCCGGTGACGTTGCTGAGGGCCACAGGAAAATCGCCGTAGGTGGCGGAACCGGACTGGAGGCTGAGGCGTCCGGCGAGGCGGGGNNNATGCAGGGTGGTGCCCTGAAGCGTGGCGTCGAGCGTGGCGGGGCCGCGCGCGTCGAGATCGGGCACGAGGCCGGAGAGCAGCCGGAGATTCACCTTGCCGGCCAGCTTCAAGGCCAGCAGGCGGTCGCGGGCAAAACGGGCGCGGCCGGAGAGAACCAGATCGGTTTCCGGGCCGCGAAGATGGGCGGACTCCACTTGCACTTCGTCACGTGTGTAGGTCATGCGAACGGGGCCGGCGTTTTCGAGTTTGACGGAGGCGTAGTCGAATCCGATGCGGGAAAGCTCGGTTTGCACCTGAACGCCGGCGGGGGAGAGGATTTCCCCGGAGAAGAGGAAGCTGCCGTTGACGCTGCTGTGCCCGGTGATGTCTTTGATTCGCAGGGCGACTTTGAGGAAGGAGTCGAGGCTAACGTCTTCGACGCGGACCTGGCCGCTGACGGGAAATGCGCCGGTGAGCCCAACCTCGGCATGACCGCTCACGCCGCCGTGGGGCATGGCGGAGAAGGCATCGCCGATCAGGATTTTGCCGTCGGAGCGCACGCGAACGTCGAAATCGCCGAACACGTCTTCGCTCACGTGGAGCGCGGCGAGATGAACGGTGGCGGAGCCGCGTGGGGCGCGCAGCGGGCCTTCCGCCTTCGCATCGAAGGCGAGGCGCCCGCTGGCGGGCACGAGGCCGGAGGAAAGTGTGGGGAATTCAGAGAGGGCAATCTCCTGCCCGCTGGCTTCGAAGGAGATCCATTCCGTGTCGCGGTCGAGGTCGAGGGCGCCGGTCGCGCGGCCGGCGCCTTTGCGCATTTCGAGATTGCGCGCGTGGAATTCCTGTTCGGTCCAGTGGAGATCGCCCTTCGCGGAATCAAAGGTAATGCCGGTGATGACGGGCTCGTCCACCTGGAGAGTGGCGTCGAATTCGGGGTCGTCGCGCGTGCCGCCGCCCTGCACTTGGCCGGTGATCAGGCCGTGCGCAGGATAACCCGTGCCGAACAGGCTCTGGATGCCGTCGAGGTTGGTGTGGGCCAGATGCAGGTCGAGCCGCCAGGGATTTTCCGGCAGGAACGCCCAATCGGTGAGAAAGAGCTCGAGAGAAACGGAAGCGGAGGCGCGGCCGCGGGTGGCGCGGACAGTGTCCAATCGAAGCACGTCGGGGGAATAGGAAACGTCGCCGTCGATTTCGTCCCACAGCAGAGCCGCGTAGGAGGCCTGGAGCGCGCGGGCGTGCCCGGCGAGCGTGGCGCCAGCCAGAGGGCCGGTGATGCTGCCGGTCCAGGAGCCGCGGCCGGCGATGTGCTGGGGCTCGACGTCGGCGCCGCGGAGTGCGTTGATGAAATCGGCGAAGGCGGCGAGATCGCGGGCGTCCAGCTCGAGACGCAGGTTGGAGTCGCTCGCGCCCAGCCGGCCGCCGAACGCCACGCGCGATTGCGGCGTAGTAATGAGGCCGGAGGAAAGATCGGCGGCGGCAGCATCGCGGGAGAAATGAAATTCGGCGCGGCCGGAAGCAGCCAGCACGTCCGCCGCGGGGGGCAGGCCCGGGGCGGCGGAGGGCGGCGGGGTCCAGGCAGTCGAGCCGCGCGCGTCCAGGTGGAGAAAATTCGCGTCCCAGGAAGTGACGGAATGAACAGCCACGCGGCTATCCCAGTGGAGTGTGGCCACGGGAAATCCGGGATGGTTCAGAGCGGCGAGAATGGCGGCGAGGCTCATCTCCTGGAGATCGCTTTCGAGGCGAAAACGCAGACCGTGGTAGAGCATCTCGAGGCTGCCGTCGAGCGAACCGCCCAGGCCCTCGGCGTGAAAATCGGGGACGAGCATGCGGTCACGCTGAAGTTCGTAATGGCCGCGGCTGGAGAAACCGCCGGCGTGAAACCAGAGATAGGGCACGGCGATCTCCGCGGCGGTGTATTCCCCGCGGCCGGAGAGCGCACCCTGCTCCCACCGGCCTTCACCGCTGGCCTGCACGCGGCCGTCGGGCATGGCGGGCACGNCGGGCACGCGGAGCAGCTCGCGGATATCGCGGAAGTCGAGTTTGAGCTGCCAGGAAAACGTCCAAGCCGGACGAAGGAAGCTGGCGAGCGCGGCGCGGCCCCGCAGTTCAGAGTGCGGAAGACGCCAGGAGAATTCGTCGAGCGAGAAGGAATCGCGGGCGAGCGAAAAGCGGGCGTCGAGATCGGACGGAAACGGAATGGAGCGCCCAGCCTGAAGGCGCAGCTTCTTGGCGGAGAGTTCGCCGTGATAGACGGGCGTGCCGGCCGCGCCGGCCGCGGCCACGACAGAAGAACCCGGGCGCATCAGGAAGCGGAAGGACTCGGCGTCGAGCGCGAGTGGGAGGCGGACGTCGTTCCAGCGCACGTCGCCGTCATTGATTTGGACGCGGCCGACTTCCAGCGCGAAAAGCTCCTCGGGCACGGGCCGGGAGACGGAGAGGGGCGGGGCGGGACGCGGGACATTGCTGGTTCCATCGCGGAGGATGCGGACGTTGAGAGCGGGATGATCCACGCGCAACTCGTCGAGCGCCACACGGCGGCCGAACCAGGAGACGATGCGGATATCGGCGCGGACATAGTTGGCGTGGAACCAGGGAGCGGAGCCGGGGCGTTCGCTGCCATGGATAGTGAGGTTGAAGAGTTCGGCGCGCAGCCGCCACAGGCTGAAGCGAAAATCGCCGAGCTCGACGCCGCCCCCTGTCATGGTGGCGATGCGGCGGACCACGGCGCGGCGCATCCAGTAGTCGGGCAGGCCGGTCTTGTCGAGCAGGAGAAGAAAGGCCACGACGGAAAGCGCGGTGAGCGCGGCCACCTTCAGCCAATGCCGCAAGCGGGGGCTCACGGGTGATCCTCCGGGAAAAGTTCGATGTCGAGGTGGGTACGAGCCTGGTCAATCCATTGCTCGGCCCGGCGGGTAATGTCGCGCTCGAAGAGCAGGTCGGTGATGGAGTCGCGGACGTCGTCGAGCGGGGGGACGGACTGATTGCGGCGTTCGAGCTGGGGAACGAATTCGTCTTGGTAATAGCGATCCACCTCGGCGGGCTGGACGCGGGCGACGGCGCGGAACTTGTGGTCCAGGTAGCTGTCGAGAAAAATCTGTTTGGCCACCAGGCGGCGCACGTCCTGTTCCGAGAGGTCCAGCTCACGCAGGCGCGCGGCGAATTTTTCGGGCGCTCCGATCTGGTTGCGGAGGGCGGTGAACTCCGCATCCACCTGTGCGGCAGGGGGAGAAGGAAAGCGCGCAGCAGCAGCATCGTTGGCGACGATCCACTGGTCAATCAACTCGCGAAGGAGCTCGGACTCCTGCGCAGGCTGGCGGCCGGCCAGGCGCTGGTAGGCGGCCAGCTCGCGGACGTCGCTGAGCGTGATGATGTCGTTTTCGATGCGGGCGACCACACGATCGAGCACGACGCCGGCCTGCGGGCCGGCCAGCGCCGGAGCTGCCAGGCAGGCAGCCATAAGGATCACGCGGATGAATGGCGCGCGCATCAGAAGGGCGACCCGAAGGTGAGAAAGAATTGGAAGCGGTGCTGCCGGCCCAGTATGGCAGGGTTCGTCGCCGAGGGACAAGCGGCCATGGTGTTGGAGCAGAACACGAATTGGGGCGAATTCAGGAGATACCCGAAATCGACGCGGATGGGGCCGACCGGAGTGGGGTAATGCACGCCGAAGCCCACGGAGTGCGAAAGGAAATTCAATTCGTTGGGCGGGGGCGTGGTCCGCAGGGTGATGTGCTCGACGGAGCTGTACACGTTTCCGACGTCGTAAAAGGCCGCGCCGCTGACCGCCGCGGTGGTGTAGGGGAGACGCAGGGGGAAGCGCAGTTCCTGGCTCGAGGCAAGCAGAGCCAGCCCGCCGACGGGAAATCCGGTGGTGGTGTNCGCGAGGGCCAGCCTGGTTCAGGCCGAAACCGCGCAGGCTGTAACCGCCGCCGGCGAAGAAGCGTTCGGGCAGCGGAATGTCGGTAGACAGGCTCGAGCCGAAGGGCGTCTCCATGCCGAAACGTGTGGAGCGGGCGAAGGTGAGTTTGTGGCCCAAGGGAGTAAAGGAGGAATTCTGCATGTACACGCGAAGGAAGCTGGCGGTGGAGCCGAGCGAGCGCGAAGAGATGCTCACGTCCACGGTGTAGAAGCGGCCGCGCGACGGGTCGGCAGCGTTATCGCGCAGGTCGCGCACCCAGGCCACGCCGGGGCCGGAAACTTTGGTGGGCTGGCTGAACAGGGGAACTTCCTGCGTGGCGATGNGCCACGCCGGGGCCGGAAACTTTGGTGGGCTGGCTGAACAGGGGAACCTCTTCCGGGGTGAGTTTCAGGTTGCTGGTGAGCACGTGGCGAAAGGTGTAACGGTAGAGGAACGTGGTGACTGTCGAGATGCGATGCTCAAGCTGAAGCGTGCCTTCATAACGCGTAGAGGTGAAGGTGCTGATGTCGCGCGTCTTGTCCGTAAAGGCGATGAGCTGCAGGTTCAGGTTGGGCTGGTCGAACAAGCGGGGCGCGCTGTATTCGGCGAGAGCACGGTCCTGCAGGGTGCTGGCGCGAAGGCGGACCTGGAAGGTCTGCGCGCGGCCGAACAGATCGTTCCAGGAAAATTCGGCGATGCCACGCGGAGAGAATTCGAGAGTGGTTGCCGTGGGGTTGTTGGTTTCGCCGACGGGCAGGACTTCAAAACCGGCTCCGTAGCCGAGGCTAAATCGTTTTCCCTCCTGGACGTTGACGAGCATGGTCTTGTCGGTCTCGTCGCCCTGGGGATTTTCCGGAGCGACGGCGACGTGGTTGAAAACGCCAAGGGAGTAGAGTTGGCGTTGCGTGAGGATGAGGTCGCCTTCGCGCATGGGCTCGCCGGGCTTCAACCGGATACCTTTGCGAATCACGTCTAGGCGGGTGTATTCGTTGCCGACCACGAGCACTTTCGCCACGCGGAGACGCGGACCTTCGGCAATCGCATAGGTGAGTTTTACGCGGCCGGGGCGGGAGCCGGGCGAGACGCGGGATTCGAAGCGAGTGTCGGGCAGGCCCTGGTTGAGGTACAGGGCCAGGATGTTTTCGCGGTCGGAAGCTACGTTGGCGTCGGAATACGGCTGGCCGGCTGTGGAACCGGTCACGGCCAGCAACGCCGCGCTGGAAATGGCGGAATTGCCGGTGATATCGAGCGATTCGACCAGAGTCTGCGGACCTTCGTCGATGTGAAACCGCACTAGCAGCTCGTCGGAATGTCCACCGTAATTCTCCACCGTTTCCGTCTGGAATTTCGCGACGGCGAAACCGTTGGAAACGTAGAGTGAGCGAAGCGAGTCCTCGTTCTGCTGCAACAGGCGGCGGCTGAACACGGCGGGGCGGAGGAATCCCGCGGGCTGGATGCTGAGCCGGCCACGCAGCAGCTCCTCGTTGAAATACTTGTTGCCGGTGAACTCGATGGCGGCGAGGCGCCGGCGGGGGCCGAGGGTAACCGTGTAGGTGATCAGGCGTACTCCGGTGGCGGCGTTCTCCGTCGAAGTGTATTGAACGTCGCAATCCACATAGCCGCGGCGCTCGAAATAGTCGCGAATGTTGCGGCGGCCTTCGGCCAGCAGGTCTTCGTCCACCGAGCCTTCCTGAAAAACGGGGACGAGCTCTTTGACGCGGCTAGAGGACAGCTTTACGCCGTTGACCTCCAATTTCACGGGCGAGCCGGCGGAAATTTCCAGTGTGATGGGAACCGAATTTTGCGCGGCGTCATAATCGCCTGGGCGGGCGTTGACGCGGGCAGCGTAGAATCCGCGACGGAACAACCAGTTGCGCACACGCTCGGCGCCCTTCTCCAGGCGCGCGGCGGTGAGGGGCTGGCGGGGCTTCAGCCGCGAGATACGGACCAGGTCGTCGCCCCGGTAGCTGGTGGGATTGGAAACGCCGATAGGGCCGAGACGCGCGCGCGGGCCGAGTTCGACGCGCACGGTGATGTCCACGAGTTGGGTGCCGGTCCGAGGGATGATTTCGGGGCTGAACACCGCCCCGTATAAACCGTTTTCGCGCATGAGTTGCTCGACGCGCTCGAGCCCGCGGTCCAGGTCACGCTGGCGAAACGTTTCGCCGAGCCCCAGCCGGAGGGCGCTGAGCGCCTGAGAGCCGGAGGGCGGCTCCTGGAGGCCTTCAAAACGCACGTCGCCGATGAAGGAATTGCGGCGGACCAGGAAATCCAGCCGCAGGCCGGCGGGAAAGGGAAACGCTTCTGCGGTAATGTTGGCATAGCGACCGGTAGCATAAAGGCGGCGGAGACTGGCGCGGAGAGCGTCGCGCTCGAGCGGGCGGCCGGGCTGGACTTCGAGATCAGCCGGATTTTCCGAGAGCACGTGATCCGGCGGCTCGAGCACGCGAACGGCGGCCACGGTTTGCCCCAGCAGGGCTTCTTCGGAGCCGGGCGCGGCCTGCGCGGATGCCCGGCCCGCCCAGAGAGGGCCGAACAGCAGAGCGAGACAGACGAAGGCACGGACCATTCCGAATGTCAGCATCCTGGGGCTCAAAACAAACTGGTTAGTATAGCCGCGTTTGGCCACTCTCCAAGGTTCCGGACTCGCCGGGGCGCGGTACACTGACTGGTGCGGGGTACTGATGCAGCCGGACCAATACGAGCGGTACTCGCGGCAGATCCTGTTTGCCCCGCTGGGGGAGGCGGGACAGAAACGCCTGCTCGAATCGCGCGCCGTGGTGGTGGGATGCGGGGCGCTGGGCACGATGTTGGCCGGGCTGCTGGTGCGCGCCGGGGTGGGGCGGCTGCGGCTGGTGGACCGCGACTTCGTGGAACTCTCCAATTTGCAGCGGCAAACGCTGTTCGAAGAGGCGGACGCGCGCGATGCGCTGCCGAAAGCCGTGGCTGCGGAACGGCGATTGCGCGCGGCCAACGCGGGTGTCGCGATCGAGGGCGTGGTGGCCGACCTGACGCCGGAAACTGTGGCGGAACTCCTGGGCGGCTTCCCGCTGCTTCTCGACGGCACGGACAATTTCGAGACGCGCATGCTGATGAACGATTACGCGGTCAGCGCCGGGGTTCCGTGGATTTACGCGGCCGCGGTGGGGAGTTACGGGGTGACGTTTACCGTGCGCCCCGGAGAAACCGCCTGCCTCGCCTGCCTCGTGGAATCCCCCAGCGATGGCAATGCTGCAGCCAGGGGGCTGCCAGCGGAAGAAACCTGCGACACGACGGGCGTGCTGAATACCGCGGCAGCGGTGGTGGGCGCACTGGAAGCGGCGGAGGCGGTGAAAATCCTGTCCGGGCATCCGGAGGCGCTTTCCGGCCGGTTGGTCTCCTGTGACGTGTGGAGGGGGCGATTTCAATCCGTGGGCGTGGCGCGCAATCCGCAATGCCGCGCGTGCGTGCGGCGGGAGTTGCGCTGGCTCGAAGGAGAAGCGCAGCCACAGGTGACCCTGTGCGGGCGCGACTCCGTGCAAATCCACGAGCGGCGGCGGCAGTTGGACTTGGAAGAACTGGCGCGGCGAATCCGCGCGGTGGCCGGCGAGGTGCGCACGAACGGATTTCTGCTGCGGTTCAAGGTGCCGCCGTGCGAGGTGACCGTGTTTCCGGACGGGCGCGCCGTGTTCAAAGGCACGAAGGACCCGGCCGTTGCCCGCTCACTCTATGCCCGCTATATTGGCGCGTGATTCCTACCATCGGGAGGGCTTCACATGACTCGAACATTGCGTGTGCTCGGGGCTCTGGTCTGTCTTCTCGCGGGAGCGAAATTGATGCGGGCGCAGACGCCTGCCCCGCCCGCACCAGGCGCGGCGGAGCTGCGCACGAAATTGGGGCGCGAGCTGAACCAGATGGTGGCGCAATTCGACGGAGTGATGGCGGTGGCCTTCAAAGACCTGGAATCGAACGACCTACTGGCCATCAACGCGGACATGGTGCTGCCGCAGGCCAGTGGGATCAAACTCGCAGTACTCGTGGAAGTGCTGCGGCAAGACCAGGCGGGGAAACTGCGGCTGGGGGAGCGCGTGGAGATCCGCAAAGCGCAATTCGCCGGGGGCAGCGGGGTGTTGCAGGATTTCGGAGACGGCACGTCGGCAGTCTCGCTGCGCGACTTGGCGGCGCTGATGATCGTGGTATCGGACAACACGGCCACGAACCTGCTCATCGACCGCGTAGGCCAACTGCAGGTGAACACGACGATGCAATCGCTGGGCTTCGAGAGAACGCGGCTGATGCGGAAGATGATCCAGCCGGAGGAGGAGCGCCGCGGGGTCGAAAACGTGTCCACGGCGCGTGAAATGGCGAGCCTCGTCGAGCAGCTCTATCGCGGAAAACTGCTGGACGAGACACACACGGCGCTGGCGATGGAGCTATTGAAAAACGAGAAGTACGAGCCCACGCCGATGGGCCGCGGCCTGCCCTCGAAAGTGCCGCTGGCGAGCAAGACAGGAAGCCTGCCGGGGGTGCGCTGCGAAACCGGCGTGGTGCTGCTCGAGGGGCGTCCCTACGTGCTCAGCGTGATGACGACGTACGCGGCCGATGATGCCGCGGCAGAGCGTGCGATTACGGAGGTGTCGCGGCGCGTGTATGGATACGAGGAGCGGCTGGCGCGTTCGAACCCGCATGGGGTGCGGCTGCCATAGGGGACACGCGCTCTTGCATCTCGTTCACCAGTTTCACCAATTGGTGGTAGACTGCTGGCATGAAACGAGCCACCGTTACGCTACCTGATGACTTGGCTGAGGCGGTGGAGAGTTACCTTCGCGCGCAAGAGGCGCGGGCGCCGTTCACGGCCGTGGTGCAGGCTGCGCTCCGCGAATACCTAGCTGAGCGAGGCTACCTGAAGGGCTGCGGCCTGCTTCGGATCAGCCCCGCGCGACGCGGCAGTGGCCGGCGGGACGTGAGCCGGGCGCATGACCGATACTTGGCCACCCGGTAATGAGAGCGGTACTCGCCGATACGGGCCCGCTCTATGCTGCTGTGGACGTTGACGACGCCTATCACTCACGGGCGCGCCGCGAATTGGGCATCCTGACGCGGGAGAGACACGAAGTCATCTTGGCCTACCCGACTCTCTGCGAGGCCTACACACTGGTGCTCCATCGGTTAGGAAAGAAAACCTCGGTGCGGTGGCTGAATGAGGTCTTGGGTGGAGTTTCGCTGCTAAATCCTCTTCCGCAGGATTATCAGGAGGCTGTGAGAAGACTCAAAGGGTTTGCGGATCAGCCGATCACCCTATTCGACGCGACGGTAGCCGTGCTGGGGGTCCGGCTCGGCCTACAAATCTGGACCTACGATCACCACTTTGACCTTTTGGGTGCGGCCATCTGGCGTTAGGAGCGCGTGAGGAGCCTTTCGCGTGCATTCCGGGCTCAGTTAGGGATGGGGCTTTGCGGAGGAGCCGTTCTGCGCCGCGGGGGCGAGGGGATTGGCGGTGGTTTCCGTGGCGGAGCGCTGGCCGGTCCAGGTGACTTGGACGTGTTCGCGGAGGGTGCTGAACAACTTGCGGCCCTCGAAGTTCGCGGTCAGCCGCAGCGGCAGGTACACGGCATCGCCCATGCGGATTTGTTCGAAGTTCAAATCCGCCTTGTCGAGCGCCGCCACCAGGCCGAGCAGGACGCGCACGCGCTCGGTGAGGTGGGCGTCCGCTTTCACAATTTCCCAGTCCTGCTCGTCGATCCAGACCTTTCCGGTAAGTTTGTTGAGCACGTAGTCCTGACGGCGGCGGATGGGCATGTCGTTCGAGCGCGGCCAGAAATGCAGGACGATTTGGGGCCGTCCCGCCACCCATTCGCGGCCGACCACTTCCGCCTTGTAACGGTCGAAGAGTTCCTGGTCGAGCGGGACACGGTCGGAATCGCCGCCGCCAAATTTCTGCGACGCACTGCGTTCCACAAAGCGCTGCTGGCGCTGCTGCTCGTCCTGCAGCTCGGTGGGGCTGAGGGACCTGCCGTTCTTTTCCACCAGGCGGGCGTACACGCCGCCGGCCAGAGGTCCGACGTCATAGACGCGGTCTTCGCGTTCGCGCAGGCGGCCCTTCTCGTCCAGCTTTTCGATGACGGTGTGCTGGACGGAGCGAAATTGGGCGCTGGCGCGGCGGATTTCGGGATTCTTCACCGCGGCGAGAACGTGGCGCAGAACGTCTTCGCCGGAAGGCAATGCCGGATCTCCGTCAGGGCGAGCGGTCCGCGGGCAGGCGAGCACCGCGAGTGCAGCGAGCGCCAGGGGCAGGACCGGCTTGGAAAACGCTCTCACGGAAGAGACCCTTCTCCCCTCAGTTAGTGTACTGGAATTGCGGCCGGGTGTCCGGGAAGTTCCCCAGTGAATCGGGCACGGCATGCCGTGCCCCTACGTGGCGGAGACTTGTTTGCGCGTTCATGGCGCGGGATGGGCCTTTGCGGCGCGTTCCATGGCGCGTTCCAGATTCTCGCGCAGGTTGATCAGGCTCAGAAAGGTATTCAGCACGCGCGCTTTCATATCATCGGAGAGGCGACTGCCACCCGTGGCCACGTGGCTGAGGAGCTCACCCTGATCGCGGATGAACGCCGCAATTTCGTCGTGACGCGCGGGGCTGGCGCCTGAGGGAGCGGTCTCTCGGCGCATGGCGGCGCACTGGCCGTCCAGCCAAATGAGATAGTGGTGCGCGCATAGCGCGCTCTCAGCAAGCGCGGCGGGCGCCTCGAGCTTGCAGCCTTGCACCTGACAGGAGGCCATAGGAATTGCGGCTGGCTCCTTCTGGATAGCACGGACACCGGCCCGGCGCCAGCTTGGAACGGCGGAGATTGCCATGCGAGTTAACCAGGATGGAAATGTAGTGCCAGCGCGGGCGTTAATGGGGAGAAAAGCGGTGAGGAAGCCCAGGAATCGGAAGTGGGGGAATGCAGGAGTTTCCTTTAACTAGGCACTTTCGCCCTTGGAGTCGCACACCCGCCTGGGGGCAGCTTGGTGTTCGGACGCTTCGGCTGGCAGACGGGGCGGCCGCCAGGATTGCGGGAAACGGAGCAACCATATTCCATTACCTGTTGCAGCATGCGTCGGGCGCGGTGCAAGCGCATCTTCACAGTGGTGAGGGGCAAGCCGAGAAGGGCAGCGATCTCCGTGGCCGTGAGCGAATGGGCCTGGTGCAGGAGAATCACGGCGCGATAGGTGTCGGGAATAAAGTCGAGGCAGTGCTGGACGCAACGGCTGGTTTCTTCGCGCTCGAAAAGCTCCTGGGCCGAGGGGGCTGCGGAGTCCGCGTGGCGTGTGCCTTCTTCGGCGTCGAGGGAGAGCTGCGGTTTGCGCTGGCGCAAGCGATCGAGGCAAACGTGGGTGGCGATGCGATACAGCCAGCCGCGCACGGCTTCTGGGTCGCGCAGCGATTCCCAGCGGAGGTGGGCGCGGAGAAAGGTTTCCTGGGTGAGATCCTCGGCCTCAGCGGGATCGCGAATCATGCGCAGAAGGTAGCGGTAGATGCGGTCGTTGTAGGCATCGAACAGCGTACCGGCAGCGGCGGGTTGTTCCATGACTGCCACAGGAAAAGCATCACCGAAGATCTGGGAAATCTCCGTGACCCGGGTCACGTGCTGGCGTGATGCGGCATTGCGGCCGCGCCCGGCCGCGACAACCGGCGCGGCTCTCGCGCAGCAGGATTGACGCGACGCCCGAGCGGTTGGCACCAGGCAATGAGGAGGAGGCTTCATCGCCTCAGCCGAGGTCCACATCCAGCCCGCCGGTCCAACCCGAAGCCAGATTGTAGAGAATCACGGCGAGCATAGTGAAGAGGCTGCCGATCACGCCGTAGAGGATTGGACAGATGACCAAGGCGGCGACGGCAAGAAGGCCTCCCGCGATGGGCAGGTAGGCGTGAGGGGCGAACTGCATCCCGCTGAGTGCGATCGTGGCGCAGACCATTCCGAGGACTAGACCAAGCAGGGCAAAGGCCACGAACCCTACTTTCAACGCTGAAACTGCGTCAATGCGCTTGATAACGGCCATAAAGCACCTCCGCGACAATTTTCGAAGCAGAAGCAACGCCTGCTTCCATTTCCAGGACGAAAATTGAGCGGGAAAGGATACGGGGAATGAGCGGCGAGTGAACCGAGGAGGGAGGAAACGCGTGCCGAGCGGGATGCTTGATTCGGAGGAGAAGTAGGTCCCTCGCCCGCCTGACAACCAGCGGAGTCGGGATGACAGTGTCCGCAGTGTTTCAGCGCCCGGCGAGATCCTGAGCGATGAAGCGGACCAGGGCTTCGAGCAGGGCGGTGCGCGGAAAGTGGTTGTGGTCCACGAGCTTGTTCACTTCGGCGTCGGTGGAATCCTCGAAGGGAAGAGCGACGGCCCAATGGTCGGCGCGGAGGACGCCGAGAGTGTTGCCGCCGGGAAAGAGGGCGTCGCTATCCACGAGCTGGCTATCCTGCCGGGTCCCGTAAGGGGCCATGAGTTCCCAGTTCCCCACAAGAACTTTGGAGGTGATGGATTTGTCGGAGACCGCGGCAAGCGAATAGACGGGAACCCCGGGGTCGGGATGCTGGTTCAGAAAGTCCTGGCGGACGTCGCGGCGCAGGCTCTTGAAGGCGGCGTAGAGATCGCCCTGGCAATCGGTGAGATGGAAGGCCTGGACCCATTTTTGGGCCTCGGCGGGCAGCAGGTCCGCGATGGGCGAGCCGCCAATCGCGCCGGCGACGGTGATGAGAGCGGCAACGGAGCGTGCAGCATCGGGATCGTTCGCCAAACCTTCCAAAATGTCGGGCGCGCCCTTGCTGTATCCCAACAGGATGAACTTGCGGGAATCCTTCGCGTAGTTGTCTTTCAGGAATTGCGCGATGTCTTTGCCGTTGTCCGCGCTGCTGCGATTCGGTGCGGGAATCAGATCCACGGTCAGGCCATGCGAAGTGCGCAGGTGTTCCTGCCCTTCCTTGAAGGCGGGGGCACCGCCAGCGCAGGCGGAAAGCACGCCGGGCACGATGGCGACGCGATACGTGGTGGGCAAGGCGCCGAGAGCGACGCGGTCGGCAGAGGGTGCTTCCAGGTAATTGGAACATGGACCCCAAGGACCCGAGTCGGGATGTTCGCGTTCGAGCACGCTGCAGAACAAGGCGGAGAAAGCCGCCGTACGATCGGCGCTGGAGCCGGCGAGCTGAAGGATGAGCACACGCCCGTCAGAGTGGAAGCTGCCCCCGGTGGCAGTTTTCGTTTCGCCGACCGGCTGGGAGGGGAGGAGATACATTTTGGCGGCTACCAGGCCGGTGGAGGAGAGGCTATCGGCAATGAATTCGCGTTCCTTGTCGATATCGGGATCGATTTTGTGGGTGATGGCGTTCTTGAAGCGCTGGTCGCGCTCGATGCCAATGTCGTGCGTGCCGGCGCCTACCCAGACGGTCTGCCCGCCAATCGCGTAAGTGGATTTCCAGACGCGGTTGTGATGGCGCTGGAAGACGACCTCGAAGGGCTCGGCGAGCGCGAAGCCGTAATCCTGCGGGCGGCCGAAAAGATAGAGCTCGCTCATGGGCATCTCAACGTAGGACTGTTTGGTGAAGCTGGAGAGGAGGCCGTGGACAACGGCTTCTTCTTTAGTGCGGTCCACGAGGATCCAGCCGGCTTGCTGGAAGACCTGGCGGACGCGTTCTTCCGAGCCGATGAGGATGAAATTGGTCATGTCGCCGAGGTCGCCCTTGTCGTCGGTGATGCGGCGGGGGATTTTGTCGAGGAGGGCGAGGGTGAATCCCGGCACCGTGGTGGCCATGGGCCGCGGCGGCGCGGAAGCGCTGGCGCCGCGGGCAAGAATTTTGACCTCGACATGGAAGGAGCCGTCGGCCGTGTCGATGGACATCTGGTTGATGCCGACGAAGAGCCGGCCGGCAACCGGGGCGCGGAAGGTATNGGCTCGCGCCGACCAGGAAGGGGCGAGCGGCCTCGGTATCGCCGATGCGCGCGAGGAGGGCGCCGTGACCCGCGTCGTTGACCGGGAGAATGCGCATCAGATCCTTCCAGCCGCGTGGGAGGCCATCGGGCGTGGCGGGCTGCTTCGCGTCGGAATATTGGATCTGGCCGGTGGCGGTAATTTGAACGTTGTCGCCGGGCTGAAGGTCGAGGCCTGTGTCTCTCCAGTTTGCCGAGGCGGGAATATCCGCACTGAAGGAGGTTGAACTGCTTTGCGCAGAGACCGAATTCGCCTGCTGAGGGGAAGGAGTGCTTGGGGCGCCAGGGACAACGAGCTGGGCGAGCGCGGAAGCTGCGGAGAAAAGAATAGCTGCCACCGCGAATGCCAGCCTGGAAGGGAATCTGCTTTGGGGCACGGTCAGATCCTTGTGCTCTCCGCTGCGCGCGAGCGGGCGAGACAACGTATCAGCTTAGCGGCTCGCGGCTGCCGCCGCAAGGTACGAAAGGCGCCGGGGTGGGAGTGGATTGCGAGCGCGATCTTCCGGAGCTACGCGGCGCTTTTCAGGACGTAGATGACCCAGGGGGCGATCTGCGTTTCGCTGGCCCAGGAATAGGGTTCGTCGCCATTGGCCAGAGGCCTGAGCATCTGAATGACTTGCAGGCCGGCCTCCCGGTACACCTCGCGGTACGATTCGTCGGTGCAGAGGATGTCCTCGACCGGCCTCCGATCCTGATGGTCGGTGACGACGATGCGCACAACGTCACCGCTACGCGCTCCTGCATTCTCCGGGAAATCCTTGGTGGTGAACGAAGCCCATTCGTGGGTGTACATCTCCGGCGAGGAAACCAGATTGATGATGGCGCCATTCGGCGCCAGCAACTTTCCAAGATCACGAAAGATTCTGGCCTTCATTGCCGCTGGAATATTGTCAAACGTGAATGCCGAGAGCACCACGTCAAAGGACGCGGCGGCAAATTCGTCGAGATTATCGCCCGGCACGAGGCGGAAATCACCCGAAAGATCGGTGGCGCGCGCGATCCGCAGCATGTCCTCCGAGATATCGACACCGGTCACACGGAACCCGAGCTTCTGCAGGAACCGGGTTGACCTGCCGGTCCCACAGCCGAAGTCAAGCGCCCGCGTTCCGGTTACGTGTCGGGCCAGAATTGCGGGCAGGTCGCGGAAAGCCAGGTGATAGGTGTTGGCGAACTCAAGCGAAGCGTAGGCGGTAGCGCGGTTGACATCCTGATAGCAGTTAACGAAGTTCATCCCACACCTCTTTGCTCCGTTCGCGGAGCGCCAGGCCTCCCCGGAGAGTCGAGCGCGCCAGCACGCAGAAAAGCTCCCCGTGACAACTCCAACCGGCAGGCGAACCTTAAGAGCGGCGCGGACATATCCTTGTGCTCTCTGCTGCGGGCGTGCGGACGAGCCAACGTATCAGCCTAGCGGCTCGCGGCTGCCG